>Ga0302282_1000039_pt1 | contig 91486 bp, 91 predicted proteins | sample III_Fen_E1_3_FD_198763 | JGI IMG/M metagenome (GOLD analysis project Ga0302282, IMG submission 198763) | Peat permafrost microbial communities from Stordalen Mire near Abisko, Sweden - III_Fen_E1_3 | ecosystem: Environmental > Terrestrial > Soil > Wetlands > Permafrost | place: Sweden: Abisko... | reverse complement strand
TTTGCCGCCACAGGCCGCGCTCGAACTCAAAGAGGTCATTGCTCATTTTGGTTGACGGTTTGAGCCTACCGCTTTTCCAAAATCTTGTCGCTCTGATTTTTTGGCGCCGGCGGGGCCAACGGAAAACCGATTTCTACCGGCGGGTTTATTTTGCGTTTTCAATTTGCAAAAAAGGGATGGCCAGCCGCGCGCCTTTGGATAAAGATAGCTTCATGTCACAAACGGACAAACCCGCCGCCCCGGTGCCGTCGCTGGAGGAAATCCAGCGCGACTGGCACGACCTCACCTTGCGGGTGCAGCAGTCGGAAACGGAATGCACCGCGCTGGAGCAGGAAAACAAGGCGCTGCGCCAGCTTCTGGAGCGCGTCGTGGAGCACCGCAAAAAATCCCACGGCGAACTCGTCAACCTCATCACCACGCTGGTGACGAAGCTGCCGATCAACGATGTCGGCGTGATCGTCTCGCGGCTGGTGGAACACAGCGCGGCCGTCAACGATGTCAGCGCCGCGCTGGTCAACGGCAAGAACGAGGAGAATTTGCTCCAGCCCGCCATTCTGAAGGCGCTCGACCGGACGAAGCGCGATTTGACGGCGGCCATCAAACCGCTAGTGGAAGAATTGATCAAGCTCGAAGCCCCGCTCGACCCAGCGATGCTGCAGGCGCTAATCACCCAACCGGCGACTTTTTTCACGCCCGCCAGCGTGCGCGCCGGCCGCAGCTTTGTTAAAGGCCAGGTGGCGCGCGAACAGATCGTGAAAGATTTCGGCGAGGAGGCGCTGGTTTTTTTCAAGGATCTGACCACGGACGCCAAACACAATCCGCGGCCCAAGCCGGAGCAGATCATGCTCGGCTTCAAAAGCGATTTTGAGGAGCTGCTGACACAAAATCCCAACGTGGCGGCGGCGAAGCGGGCCGATTTGGTGGCGCTGCAAAAGAAGATTTTGCAAAGCCGGGCATCGCGCGCGCAGAAAACCGCCTTCCTGAAACTTTCGTTCGTGCTGGAACTGCTGAATTATTACGAAAACCAAAGCACGGAATCGCCGGACGTGATCTTTGCCCAAAAACTGCCGCCGCTGGTCGAGCAACTGGTGGTCACCAGCGAAACGGATCCGCTCGACGAGAACCTGATCAAGCAGGCGGAGGCGTTGCTGGCTTTCATCATCAACGCCGATTACCGGCAGGCGGTCGTCAACAATTTCGGCAAGGCCGGCGGCGCGGCGCGGACCCTGCGCTTCGTGCTGACGTTCCGCTCGGGGATTTTCACCGAGCACGACCCAGTGACGGCGGAATTCGTGAAACACCTTTTTGGCGGACAGAAAAATCCGCCGCCAGAACCGATCGCTGCCATTTTGCACCTTGTCAACACCGACGCGCAAAAAACCGTGGTCCGCACCATCCTCAATTCCGACCGCCTGCGCCGCGAGGACGCCGAGGCGCTGGGCAAAGCACTCATCAAGCAGCTGGGCCTGCCGGAATTGCCCGCGAAAAGCGAGGGCGGAATTTCATTCGAAAAGACGCAGATGAACGCGTGGGACATCATCAAGGAACTCATCGCCGGCCGCGCGTCGCCGAACGAAATCACCGAAGCCATCCGCAAACAGCTGCACACCAAATACGACGCCGACGAGGTCAAGCATAGCTGGCTCATCCTTTCCGAGTCCGACCCAATGACGCTGGTGCGCGTCTTCTGCCTGCTGCCGTATCTGCCCGACGGCCAGACCGATCCCGTCGCCCGCGCCGTTTTGGAATCCTACGCCAATCGGCTCACGCATGAAAAATACGCCGCCGCCTACGCCAAGGTGATTCATGCGCTGCGCAATCTTTTCAAGGTCAAGGCCGACAGCCCCGCGCTGGTGAATTTCATCACGCTGGTGAAGTGGGTTGATCCCGACTCTGCCGCCAAGATCGCCAAAGACATTGGCATGACCGCCGCATAGTGGCACCGGCATCCTACCGGCACGTTTGGAAGCCTCTGAATTTGTCAGCGTAAAAAATCCCGCTGCAACAACTGCATCAGGTCGCTGACCGCCAGCATCAGCTCGCCGCGAAGATCGGCGGAATTTTCAGCAGCCAAATCAATCGGCGCGGACATCGCCTCGGCGTACCGGTGACTCAAAGCCATTGACTCCGATCGCTGGCCGGCTTGGCGCAACAGCCCGCGCACTTTTTCCACGCGCAGCTTCGCCGCGGCAATTTTCTTCAGCGCCGCGCCGGGCGTCATTTCACCGGCGTCCACGCGCTTCAACAAACCGCACTTAAACTTCCGGCATTGCGTTGGCCGCTCACCGTAAATGCCGCACAGTTTGCCATTAAAGCACGCGCATGGCTGTGCGAAGGCCTGCCTGCTTTTGGTTTTCGGTTCCAGCGTCAAGCCGAGCTGCTTGAGCCGCTTCGCGTCCTCGCCCGCGCGCAGCTCCACGTCCGCGAACAGCGTGCTGTCGCAGCACAGGCCGCATTTTGAACAAAGTTGTTCCACGCCATTCATCGCCAAAAATGTTTCGGATACTTCCGCGCCAGTTCCGACTTGATCTTCGGGTAGTGCTCGCGCCAGAAGTTTGCCAAATCCTGTGTCACTTGAATTGGTTTCATACCCGGCGTGAGGATATGCACCGTTACCGGCACGCGGCCCAGCGCGATTTGCGGCGTCTGGTTCACGTCGTAAAGCTCCTGGATGCGCAGCGAGATGAAAGGCACCCTGCCCGGCTCGTAATTCACCTTGGGCGTGCGCCCGTTCGGCAGCGTGAGCCGCTCCGGAGCGTGTTTGTCCAGCAACGCGCGCTGCGCCTGCGAGAGCCACGACATCACGATGGGTTTCACCTCGCGCTCCTTGATGTCTTTGTAGCTGACCGCGCCGTGGCACAACTGCTCGATGATGGATTTCTTGTCGTCGTCCGTTATGGCCGGCAATTGCAAATCGGCGCACTCCTGGCATAACAGATTTAACCGCGCCAGCCATTGCTCCACGCTGTGATCCCAGTTCGGCAAAAGCAGGCGTCCGGCTAAAATCTCGTCCGCAAGCAGCCGCGCCGCCGCATCAGCAGGCGGCGGGTCGAGGCGTTTCGCGGCCAATGCCAGATCGCGGAAGCGCAACAGCTCGGCGGCCAAAACTCGTTTCTGCTGCGCGTCGAATTGCACATGCACCTCGCTCTTAATGTCGTCGGGGAATAATTCTTTCAGCCAGTCGGCCTCGATGGCCGTGGCCAGCGAGAGGATGGTGTTCATCTCACGGTCGCGCCCCTCGATCTCGCGGATTTCTGCCACCACGAACAGCGGACTTTGCTGCACTTTGCTTTCGCGCGCCAGCACGCCGCGCCGGCCGTGAACCAGTTCGCAGCGCAACGTCCCCTGATCCAGCCGCCGCGCCACGCGGTCGCTGAAGCCGATCAGGATGCACTTCTGCAAATTCTCGTCCTTCACTTCGTTCGGCTTGATGTCGAGGCCCTCATCCTTGGCAATGCGGAGAAACTGGTCAAACAGCGGGCCGACTTGTTTGGCGGTGACGGCGTGGATGCCCAGCTTGCGGCAGACGTCCATGCGGAATTGATTGTTGAACGCAAAACTCCACGCGCGCATCAAAATCCAGAAATCCGAACTCGCCTGCTCGCCGAGCAAATCCTCACGCGAGGATTCCACCTCCTTGCCCGCGTTGCGGATAAGCAGGTCGCGGCCCTGCGTGAGCGCGGCGATGAGGCAGGCTTGGTATACGCAGCCGTATTGTTGCGCCGCCAGCAGCATCCGCGCGTAACGCGGATGCAACGGAAACGCCAGCATCTTGCGGCCCATGGGTGTGATGCGCAGCGCAGTCGTCCCCGCCGGCCGGTTCGATGGGCCGCCCGGCCCGTCGTTGTTGGAACTGGCGGCGGGCCCGCCGCCCGCACCCGCAGGCGAGGACGCCTGCGCTTCAGCTTTCAGCGCGCCCAAGTCCGCCAGCAGCTCCTCCGCATGCGTGAGCGAAATTTCATCGGGCTTTTCCAGCCAGCGGAAGGCGCGCAAGTCCTCCACGCCCGACGCCTTCAACGTAAGCACGACCTCCGACAAATCCAGCCGGCGGATTTCCGGCATCTCGTGCGGCACGCGCTCATCGTGTTCTGATCGCGACCACAAACGGATACACGTTCCCGGCGCAGTGCGGCCGGCTCGACCCGAGCGCTGGTCGGCATTCGCCTGCGATATTTTTTCGATCAACAAAGTGTTGATGCCGCGGTTGGAATCGTAGCGGGCGATGCGGGCGAGGCCGGAATCAATCACCAGCCGCACGCCATCAATCGTGATACTCGTCTCAGCAACGTTGGTGGCGACGACAACTTTCCGCTGCTGATAGCGCGCGACTGCCTCGTCCTGATCGCGCGGCTGTAATTCGCCGTGCAACGGCAGCACGATAAAACCTTTGGCCTCGCGCGAATTGCGGATGGCGTCAATGGTCTGGGAAATTTCGAATCCGCCGGGCATGAAAATGAGCACGTCGCCTTCCCCGCCGCCGGCGACGTAGCGGGAAAACTCGTCCGCCGCCAGTTCCCAGACCGGCGGCCCGTTCGCGCCGACCCGGTGCGGCAGATACTCGATCTCAACCGGAAACATGCGGCCTTCGGACGCGAGAGTGAAGCAACGAAAGTCGGCGCGACGCGGTAGCTGCGACGCCCCGTCGCAGAAGGTGGGCGCGACGCCCTCGTCGCGTGGGAAAACCCGGCCTGCGCTTGGCTTGCCCGCCGGTTTGGGCGACGAGGCGTCGCCTGCACCCTCTGCGACGGGGGCGTCGCAGCTACCAGCGCGAACTGCATTCAAATACTTTTCCAGTTCCCCCGCGTTAAGCGTGGCGGACATCACGGCCAGCATAAGGTCGGGGCGATGTTTTTCCTGCTGATCCAGCGCTTGGGCGAGCGTGATGTCGCCATAAAGATGGCGCTCATGAAACTCATCAAACAAAATGGCCGACATGCCGCGCAGTTGCGGGTCCTCGATCATCTGCCGGAGCAACACGCCCTCGGTGACGAAGCGGATTTTAGTCTTCGCCGACGTGACATTTTCAAAGCGGATTTGATAACCGACCTCATCGCCAAGTTTCACGCCAAGTTCCGAGGCCACCCGGGTTGCGAGCAGACGCGTGGCGAGCCGGCGCGGTTGCAGGACGACCACCTGACCATTGCCGAGCAGACCATGCTTGAGCAGCATCTGCGGTACCTGCGTGGATTTGCCTGAACCGGTGGGCGCGGACAAAATGAGCCGCCGGTCGGTGCGCAGGTGCGCGATGAGTTCGCGCTCAATGTCGTAAATGGGCAATTGGTCGGCCATGAAATTGATTGCCTAGGCCAGCGCCCAGCCGGGCTGGATTTCTGCGTCCGGCGACGGTAGCGGCGCATTGGCCAGCAGTTTTCTTTCGGCAAGAATACCGATCATGGCGGCGTTGTCGGTGCACAGGGATTTTTCGGCGAGGCGCAAGGTGAAATGATTTATTTTGCACGCGCGCTCCAGTTCATTCCGCAGGGCGCGGTTGCACGTCACCCCGCCGGAAGCGGTCACGCAACGCACGCCTTCGCGCTTCGCGGCCCGAATTGTTTTCTTCACGAGCACTTCGACAATCGCCGCCTGCACGCTGGCGCATAGGTCGCAAACCTTTTGCCGGTCGTCAAGAATCGCCGGGTGGTCACGGATGAAATAACGCACGGAAGTCTTGAGTCCGCTGAAGCTGAAGTCATCATTCGCATCGTGCAATAGCGGGCGCGGGAAGTCATAGGCGGTCGGATTCCCCTGCGCCGCCAGTTGGTCAATGATCGGACCGGCGGGATACGGCAAGCCCATGAGCTTACCTGCCTTGTCGAAACATTCGCCGGCGGCATCATCAATCGTGCCGCCGAGTACGCGGTGTTTCAGCTCGGATTCAACAAGCACCAGCAGCGTATGGCCGCCGCTGACAATAAGTGAGAGATTCGGCTGAAATTGCGAGAAGTCGGCGAACAAAAGATTGGCGGCGGAGGTGCCGCAACCACCAATAATCCAAGGCGAATACAAGTGCGCCTCGTGATGGTTGATGCCGATGAACGGTTTCTGCAAAGCAAACGCCACCGCTTGCGCGGCCTTATAGCCGATGAGCAATGCAATGGCCAATCCCGGCCCCTGTGTGGCGGCCACGGCGTCAAGCTGCGCCGGTGAAACACCGGCCTCGCGCAGCGCGGCTTGCGCGACGGGCAAAAGATTTTTGAGATGCTCGCGCGCGGCCAGCTCCGGCACCACGCCGCCGTATGCCTCGTGGAGTTTTATTTGCGAGGAAACAGTATTGGACAGGATATTTCCGTCGCGCACCACGGCGGCGCTGGTTTCGTCGCAGGAAGTTTCGAGCGCGAGGAGGGTCATTTCGTTACATTGTTAAAAGGTTGAATCGTGAATCTTCTTCACGCCGCCGGCCGCTGCAACGGTTCAACGAGTCGCGCTACTTCGCCGCCATTTTCTCCGGCTTCGGCGCGGCGGTCAACTGGTTGTAGATCAGCAAGCCCTTCAGCAAATCCTCGGCGCGATCGAGCTGTTCGTCGTGCATGGCCGCGACGCTGGCGCGATCCTTGTCCGGCAGCGAGTCGAGGCCACCGGGCGCGCGCTTGATGAGGATCGCTGCCTCCTCCGCATCGGTCAGCGGCACGAAAATATCCGGCGTGATGCCGTGCTGATGAATGACCTTGTGGCTCGGCGTGTAATACTTGGCCACGGTCAGCTTCAGCGCGGATCCATCGTCTAGCGGAAAAATGGTCTGCACGGAACCTTTGCCGAACGTTTTCTCGCCCAGCACCACCGCGCGATGTAAGTCCTGCAAACAGCCGGTGACAATCTCCGCCGCGCTCGCGCTGCCGAGGTTTGCCAGCACGACGACGGGAAGGTTTTTCAACTCATCGCCGCGGCCGCGCGCATAGTATTTGTCCAGCGTGTGCCGGCCTTCGGTGGAAACCACGAGCTGTCCGACCGGGAGGAATTTCTGGCAGACTTCCACGGCCTGATCGAGCAAACCGCCGGGATTCCAGCGGAGGTCGAGAATCAATCCTTTCATGCCCTGCTGCTTGAGCGAATCGAGCCCGGCTTCCAGTTCGTCGCCGGTCTTTTCGCCGAACTGCGTGATGCGGACGTAGCCGATTTTATTTTCGTCGAGCGGGAATTTTTTCTGCCCGTTGATGTCCTTGACCATGTCCATCTGGATCACGGCGCGCGTGAGCGTGAAATCTTTAAGCACGCCGCTGGCGGGGCGCTCGACGGTGAGGTTCACGGTGGAACCGGGTTCGCCGCGCAGTTGCTTCACCACGTCTTCCAATGGCATTTTGTCCACGCCCCGGCCCTCGACCTTGACGATGCGGTCGCCACTCAAGATGCCGGCGCGCGAGCCGGGCGTATCATCCATCGGCGCGATGACGGTGACGTGACCATCCTTAATCCCGACCATCAAGCCCAGCCCGCCGAACTGGCCCTCGGTGTCGTCCTGCAATTCCTGGAAGGAATCGGCGTCGAGAAATTCGCTGTGCGGATCAAGTTTGCTGACCGCGCCCTTAAGCGCGGAATAAACGAGCTGACGGTAGGTGAAATTAGTGCCGTCCACGTATTCATTGTGGATCTTCGTGAGCGCGTCGCTGAAAACCGCTTCGCTGGCGGCGTCACTTTCGTCGACATTGCCCGGCTTGGCGGCGTGGAGATAAAGATTTGCGCCAAACGCCAGGTTGAGCATCAGCGCAACCAGCACGAGGCCGAAGATAAAACTACGATTCATGGGCGCATTTTGAAGCAACTACACCGCGGACCGCAACAGCGATTCGATAAACGGCAAGTCCGCCGGCACCGTGACCTTGGGATTGGGCGCGGTGCTTCTCACCAGCCGCACCGGCTGGCCGATGAGTTCGCACGCCGCTGTGTCATCGGTCAGCACCAAGCCTTTTTGGCGCGCGGTAGCGATGGCGTTGCGGATGATTTCCACGCGGAACGTCTGCGGCGTCTGCACCGACCAGAGCTTCGAGCGATCCACGGTGCGCGAAATGATTTTGCCGTCGGCGGTTTCCTTGATCGTGTCCGCCACGGGCTGTGCGGCCACGGCAGCACCAGTTTCCACCGCCGCTTCAATCGTGGCCGCGATTAATTCCGCATTCGTGCAAGGCCGCGCGGCATCTTGGATGGCGACAATCATGGTTTTTGCTGAAACGGCTTCCAATCCATTCCAAACTGAATCCTGCCGCTGGGCGCCGCCGACGACGAGGCGGAATGGTTTCTGAAAATGAAATTGAACCGCGAGTTCGGCGAAGTCTTCCTGCATCCCGTCGCGGACTACGAGAATGATTTCATCAAGGCAAGCCGCGTCGTTAAATTGCTGCCAGGTATGGGCGACCACCGGCCGGCCGGCGACTTCGAGCCAGAGCTTGTCCACATTAGCGCCCATGCGCGTGCCCTTGCCGGCGGCGACAATGATGGCGGATATCATATCGGTTGAAAGTTGCTGGTTAAAAGCTGCAAGTTGGCAAACGAACGAAAGGAGACTAACCCGCAACCCGCAACTTGCAACCAGTAACCCAGCATCACCCGATGCGCCAGACGATGCGCGCCTTGTTCAAATCGTAGGGGGACATTTCCATTTTCACCCGATCGCCGGAGGTCAGGCGCACGAATTTTTTCCGCATCTTGCCGGAGATGGTTGCCAGCACCTGATGCTTGTTGTCCAGTTCAACGCGGAACATCGTTCCCGCTAGCACCGTCAGGATGCGCCCTTCAATTTCGATATGCTCTTCCATGAAGAAATGAAAAAGACCACTGAAGAATTTCCGAAAAACGTTCTGAAGATGGCGGAGGGCGACGCCCGAAACGGACGCCGCCCCGGCCCAGTTGATTCAAAAATTAATAGCGTTCACGACCACCACCGCCACCACCACGGCTGCCGCCACCACCATAACCGCCGCCACCACCACCACCGAAATCGCGGCGCGGGCCGCGGTCGCGACCGCCGCCGCCGGGCGGACGCTCTTCCTTCGGACGGGCGATATTGACCGTCAACGCGCGACCGTCGAGCTGCGCGCCATTCATGGCCTCAATGGCCTTCTGCGCCTCTTCCGGCGTGGAGTAGGTGATGAAAGCGAAACCGCGTGAACGACCGGTCATCCGGTCCATCATAAGGTTGGCTTCGACGACCTGACCGTGGGCGGCAAAAGCCTCCTGCAGGTCATTTTCAGTGGTGTTGAAGGAAAGATTTCCCACAAACAATTTCGTGCTCATTTGATGATTTACTTATTTAGTTTAACCGATTTCGTCTGCTGCCAACTACCGGGTTTGAAATCATCACTGAACGATGTTCCTTGAAGATTCACCATGGTCGAAAGGTCAATTTTTCTTACAGACGGAGTTATCGTAGCTATTTCTGCGGCTTTGACAAGTCAAATTTGGATGGTGAACAGGGGATTTTCCAAAGCGGAACACTGGAGACGGCGGACGAATTACAGGCTCCAGACCAGCGAGGCGCTGGGTGATTAATTATTTGCGGCGGCACTTCCGTCGCCGCCCCGGCTGGGACAAACCAATTCAAACTCGTTCCGCTCAACCCAGCCGGATTCGTCGGCGGTGCTTATGAACAAGTAATTTCCATGGCTGCGCAAACACCGGGCTGGCGCGCCGGCGGTCAAAATTGAAATGACTTCGCCGGCTTGCGTTGGCGTCAGCAGCAAGGGCGCTTTTTTTGTCAGGACAAACCCGATCTGAGTGCGGCTTACCACGCCGAGATTGGCCGTCAGGCAAAACAGAAACAATCCAAAAGCCAGCGCCGCCAGGGTCTGGTGCCAGCCCGCCTTGCGCCGGCGGAAAAATCCCGGCAACACCAGCACGCCCACCGCCAGCCAAAGGCTCACGCCCGCGAGCCAGAACCAGGCATTTGGCGGCAGGCAAGTGGACGCGCTCTCGAACCACTTCAGTGGCGGTCCCTCCACCTGCGCCACCGCGCGCGCAAATTGGAGGTCGGCCCCCGCGCGCGTATCGAACGGATCAATCCAACGCGCCTGTTCCCACGCCAGGATGGCCGCACCCGCCCGGCCACGCTGCCATTCGGCAACACCCAGATTCACGAGCGTGCCGGCCGCCGGCTGTGCCTGCGCCAGAGTCTTAAAAGCCTTCGCCGCCTCGGGAAATTGTCCGGCGCGATGGAACGCTGTGCCGGCCGAAAACAAATCATTCGTGGCCGCGCGTCCGGGCGCAACCGCACCGAAAATCACCGCCATGAAAATGAAGCCAAAAAACTTCACAGCTTTTCCTCCAGTTTTTGCAGCACCGCCTCGACGGCGGATTCCAGCGTCAGCAAATCCCCCTTGGCGTTTTTGTCGGGTGCAAATCGCGCGTCCGCCGCCGCGAAAATGGTTCTGGCCGTTTCCCCCATGCAACCGTTTCGCTCCGCGTCAGCCAATTGGGCCAGCACGTCGCCGCAGACCAGCGCACGCGGGTTCGCCGGAAAATGCGGCGCAACGGCAACCCGCATCGCCTGCGCTGCGTGGGCCACAAACGCCGCCGCATCGCCGGCGGCAGCCGCTTTTTGCAAACACCGGATTTCACGGCGCAACGCGCTGCGCGCCTGCCGGCGCCGGACAATTTCCGGATGCGCCTCCAAAAATCGGCGCCGGCGGTCCCATTGCCACAGCGCGATAAAACCCATTACTGGCAATAGCTGCACGATCACGAACCAGCCGCGCAGTTGCAACGGCCTCAAGCTCACCACCGTTTTGCCGGGCGTCGGCTCGAGGTCGCTCAATTTTAACGGCGCAGCGGCTTTGCCTTCATCGTCCAGCACGGGTAATTGCACCGGCAGACCATCGCCTAACACCGTCACCGACAGCGGCGGAATCGTCAGATTCACATAGCTCGCCAGTTCCGGATCAAACGCGCTGAACGGAATGGCCGGCGTGTTCGTCGCCTCGTCAGTTTGCGGAATCAGCGTGAAGCCCGTCGCCGGCGGCGGATCGGCGATAATCTGCCAGTCGCGCGAACGCGGCGTGGCCGGTGGCACCCAGCGGGTCAAATCACCTTCTCCGTGGAAACCATATTTCAGATGCAGCGACTCGCCGACGCGCAATCGGTTGGTGGATAACTGTGGCTGGTCGGCGAGAAATTTTCCCAGCGCGCCGGTGAAACCGGCCAGCGCCGATTTTTCCGGCAACGGTCGCACGTTCAACTGGACGGCGTCGGACACGAGAAACATCGGTCGGCCCGACGGCGCGCCACCGAGCATGATCGGCCCGGTTCGCGCCGTGATCGTCAGCGGCCCCGCGGAAAATGGCGGCACGGTAAAACCCTGCGCGGACATTGTCTGCAGTCCGGCGGCCAGCGGCGTGGCGATCGTTTCGTAGGTGAACGCCGGCACCAGCTGATCACCCTGCACGACCGGTTCGATGGCCTGGCGCACGGCAAGTTTATCCGTCAAAAAACTGCCGCCGTTGAACTGCACGTCGCGTAACGCTTCAAGCTGGTTACCGAGCGTCGCCGGAAAAATCACGCGCACGCGAAACGGCTGGCCAAAAAGCAAATTCGTCGCTGATACTTCCAATGAGATTTTCCGCGCCGGCGGCGAAATGGCATTGGTGGCTGACACATCCAGCGTCGCCGCCGGAATTTCCACCGCCTGCGAGCCGACCGGCACGCTGACATTGGTAATGGTCATCCTTCCCGCCTCGTTCGGTGTGACTTCGTAAATAAATTCGGTGAGCGGACGGAACGGCGTTCCGTCCGGCTGCGTCAATTGCCCGCGCGCCGACGGTCCCAGGCGCAATCCGGCCGGCAAAGAAATTTCGTCCGGCCACCGGATGGAGTTTTGCGTGGCATTGATGGTGACGCGATAAGTAGTCTTTTCGCCGGGCCGCACGGCGGGCGGATCAAACTCCGCCGTCGCGACGAGGTTGGCGGGCTGCGAATTATCCACCGGCGTCTGTGGGCGCATGATCATTTGCGCGGCGGCTTCCGGCGAAACCTGCGGCGGCACTTGCGCCGGCAGCGGCAGCGTGAAAACACCGGCCCAGCACAGCCAGCCGGCCGCCAAAAGCCGCCAGCGGAAAAAGCTCCGCGCGCCGGCAAGTGCACGGCGTTCGGCGTTCGCGGTTGGAGGCTGCGACATTTTCATTTTACCAGTTGCGCCCCTTTCGATCTTTCGGCGGCGCGCCTTCCTTGTCGCTCATGGCCAGGCGGCGGGTGCCGTCGAGCGAGAGGCCTTCGAGGATTTGGCCCGCTTGCTCCGGCGACAATGGTATCTGCAGCTGGTCGCCCGGCGGCGGCGCGTTTTCCTTCTGGCCCGCCAGCGCATCCGGCTGCATAGGCGGTTCATCCTCGTCGTCATCGCCCGCCGCGCCCGGCGGCGCATTCGGCGCGGGAATCTGACCCTTGAGCTTGCTCAACATTTTGCCGAGATCCTGTTTTTGTTTGCCCATCGCGCCCAGCATTTCCTGCATCTGACGCAGGCTGTCCACGAGCTTGGCGATGTTGCGCTCTACAATTTTGGCGTTGTGGGTCGCGTTGGTGTCGGCGGGATTTAGTTCGGCGGCGCCTTTGAAATCATCCGCCGCGCGCTGCCATTTCTGCAGCGTTTTGCCGTAGGTTTCCATCGCCGCCGCCACGGCTTTTTCCGCGTCGCGCAACTGATGGCGCATGCCCCGGCCTTCCAGGTAGGCGGCGACCATTTTTTCCAGATTGTTTTCCGCCAGCGACGATTCGCCTTGGTGCAGCGCCTGTTCACCCGCCGCCAGCGCCGCGTTGCCCTGGGCCATGGCTTTCTGCGCGTCCAGCCCTTTTTTCAACAGCTCCGCGCCCTCGGCGAAGCGGGTATGGCCGAGATTGTAAAGCGCTGGCGGCTGCACACGCTCGTCCTGGGCCGCTAGCGCGGATTGAAACATTTTTTCTGCCGCGGCAAAATTATTCGCGGCCAGCAGCTTTGCCCCGGCGTTGTAAAACTCCCGGGCCGTCACCGGTGGTGCAGCCGCAGGCAAATCCAACGCCTGCGCTCGGCAGCTGATTGTGATGGCGCACGGCAAAACAAACTTTTTCAATGTCGCAAAGTATTTCATGCCGTGACTGAAAAGTTTTTCCGCCGCGTGCCGGTCAGCGATTCGGCCACCAGCAAGATCAGCATCGCGGCAATCAACCAATGATAGCGATCCACGCCATTCTTCGCCGACTGCCGCAAACCGCTGGCAGTATCGAGCGTGTGAATCGCCGAGCGCACTTTCGTCAGGCCGTCGCCGAGTGTGCCGAGCGGAAAATAGCTGCCGCCGGTGGCCTGGGCGATTTCGCGCAGCGTGGTTTCGTCGAGCTGGCTGCGGACAATTTCGCCTTTGGCATCGTGCAACAGTTCCGGCTGGCCGGCGGCGTTGACGGTTTGAATTTCTTTGCCCGCCGGCGTGCCGACACCGATGGTGAAAATCACCACGCCATTGGTCCCCAGCCGTTTCGCGGCGGCGACGCCGGATTTTTCCAAGTCCTCGCCGTCGGTCACGAGCACGACCATTTTGCGGCGGCTGCCCTGGTCCAGCGCGCGATACGCCTCGTTCAGCGCGCGGCCAATGTCGGTGCCCGGAATGGGAATGGTTTTTTCATCCACGGATAAAAGCGTTTCCTCAAAGGCATCGGCATCAAACGTCAGCGGGCATTGGATGAAGGCACTGCCGGCAAACGCCACGAGGCCCACGCGCCCGTGGCTTTGCTTGCGGGCAAAATCCAGCAGCGCATACTTCGCGCGCTGCAGGCGGCTCGGCAAAACGTCGCTGGTCGTCATGCTCAACGAACAGTCCAGCACGAAAACCACGTCTTCGCCCAGCCATGATTTATCCGCTTCGGTCTGACCCCATTGCGGTCGCGCCAGCGCGAGCCCCGCCAGAGCCAAGGCGGCAAGCAGCAGCGCGTGTTTAAAACTTCGCCGCGCCCGGCTGTGCGACGCTGTGAGTTCCGCGACGAAATGCGGCGAGGCCAGCCGCGCCAATTGTCCGCGGCGGGCGATCGCGGCGTGCCGGTGGAGCAGCGCCAGCAAAACCGGCGCTGCCGCCGCCAGCCAGAGCCAGCGCGGTTCCGCGAAATGGAAGTCCGAAAACATTTACGATTGATAATGTACGATTGACGAGTTGGTTTGCGGGGCGCGGCTTGGATGCCGCTTCCAGGTCGCCAGCCATGAATGCGGGGAAGCGGGCTGAAGCCCGCCCTCCTGGAAACTTGAAATCGTATATCGCAAAGCGTAAATCATAAATCGTCAGGGCACGCGGCGAAATCTTGTGTTTGCCAAAATCATTTCCAACGCCAGGCATCCGAGTGCGGCAAGCAACGGCCACTCAAACAGCGGCTCGTAAGTGGCATAGCGCCGCAGCTTCACCTCGGATTTTTCCAGATGGTCAATCTGGTTGTAAATGTTTTGCAGCTCGCGCTGGTTGGTGGCGCGATAAAAATGGCCGCCGGACAAATCCGCCATTTTGCCGAGCACGGAGTAATTCGCCGGCTGGAGCAGCAGCGTCGGGATGACGTTGCCGGCCGCATCCAGCTTGAAGATGCCGGTCGCCGGATCGAACGCCGGCATGTTGCAGGGCGCCTCGATGCCGATGCCGATGGCATAAATTTTCACGCCCAAGGCGGCGGCGAGCTGCGCGGCGGGCAGCGGATCAATTTTGCCAAGATTGTTGTCGCCGTCGGTCAGCAAAATCATGATGCGGCTCTTGCTATTCGGCACGGCCTTGAGCCGTTTGGCCGCAACCGCGACGGCATCGCCAATGGCCGTGCCGAGATCGGAGATGATGCCGATGTGCAACCGGCCCAAATTTTCAATGAGCCATTCATGATTGAGCGTGAGCGGACTGGTTAGATAAGGTACGCCGGAAAAGGTGATCAGGCCGATGCGGTCGTTAGGTCGTTTCTGGATGAATTCTTTCAGCACACCGGAGGCGATGGCAAAGCGCGACAGCTTTTCCGCCGGCTTGCCCATGTCAATCGCCTCCATGGACCAGGACAAATCCAGCACGAGCATGATATCAATACCCGGCGTCTCGGTCTCAACGTGATAATTGGCCAGCCGCGGTCCGGCAAGCGCGATGATGCCGAGTGCGACAGCGGACAGTCGGAGAAAAAATAAAAACCGTCCTGCCGCCGAGCGCGCCTTCGCCCCGGCTTCGCGGGCGATGTCCGCGCTGGAAAATGTCAGCGCCGAGAGCTTGCCAGCTTTGCCACGCAGCAGCGCATAGACCGGCAGCAGGCCGAGCAGCGCCAGCAACCAGGGATATTGAAATTCAAATTCGCCGGTCATTTTGGGTTGGAACCAACGGGCGACGCGGCTTTGATTTTTTCAGCCAGTCCGACTAAATCCAGCGCCCGACTGGCGGCATTGAGCGGAGCGGCGGCGGGCGCGGTGGAAAACTTTCGTTCGTCACATTCGCGCAAAAAACCGGCAATGGACTGGGCGAGTTCAGCTCCAATTTTTGCATGGCCGGCAATCACAATGCAAAATTCCGCCGTGGTCATTTCGCCGGGCGGCAATTCAAACGCCACAACAATATAACGCCGCAGAATTTGCGAGACTCCACTCAAAAGTTTTCCATCTTCCGGCTGGCGCAGTCGTTTGGTCAACGCCTCGCGCGCTAAAACTTCCGGCGGCAACACCACCGGCGTTTCGGGTCGCAACCAGACGCGCAAAAAGAGAAAGGCAACCGCAAGCAACGCAAAACCACCGATGATGATGGTGGTTTGGTGCTGTTCCCAAAACGTCGGCGGCAGTTCGCCGTAGGTCGGCGCGAGCGCCGGAATCGAGTTGGTGTCGCCGGCCTTGGCAATGGCAGACAGCAGTAAGAATGTTGCGGGAAACAATTTCATCCGCGCCTCCGGCCTCGGCGGATTTCAAAAAACCGTTGCAACACGGGCGCAAACGGTTCGGTGATTTTCAGCCGCAGCGTGTCCACGCCGGTGCGAATGAGCGCGCGATCCAGTTCCGCCAGCCGTTCCGCGTTCACGCTTGCAAAACGTTCGCGCACGCCGGTGCGCTTCGAATCCAGCTCCAGCAATTCGCCGGTCTCGGCGTCTTCGATGGTCACGAGGCCGGCGTCCGGCAGCTCGCTTTCGCGCGGGTCGTGCAAGTGGAGACATACGACGTCGTGGCGGGTGTTGGTCAGGCCTAGTTCGGCGATCACGTCCCGTTGACTCGTTGGTGGGGCGAGCGTCCCCGCGGGCCGGCTCGTGAGGACACTCGCCCCACCAGATTCATTTTTGGCCATTCCGGCATCGGAGTGTAAAAAGTCCGTCAGCAGAAAAACAATCGCGCGGCGGTGGAGAACGTGATTCAAGAATCCCAGCGCGCCGGAAATGTCCGTGCCCCGCCGGCGCGGCTTGAATAACAACATTTCACGAACGAGCCGGAGAATATGCCGGCGGCCTTTGCGCGGCGGGACGAACATTTCCACTTCGTCGGTGAACGGCAGCAGCGCGACCTTGTCGCCGTTCTTGGCGGCGGACATCGCCAGCGTGGCGGCGATTTCGGCGGCGAACTCGCGCTTGGTGCGATTGGCCGAGCCGAAGCTGGACGACGCGGACACATCCACGGCGAGCACGGCGGTGAGTTCGCGTTCCTCGCGGAAGCGTTTCACGAACGGGCGGCCGAGGCGATGCGTGACGTTCCAGTCAATGTCGCGCACATCGTCGCCAGGCATGTATTCGCGGAGATCCTCGAAATCCATGCCGCGCCCCTTGAAGCCGCTCAAATACGCGCCGCCCATCGTGTCGTTCACGAGGCGGTTCGTGCGGACTTCGACGCGGCGGACGGATTCGAGCAGTTCGGCGACGGTCATCGGCAAAAATTATTTTTCAAACCGAATCACATGGTCTGCTACATTTTCAGGCAATGTGACTTTGAATCCCTGCTTGCGGCCAAGGTGATAAAGCGTCGTCCCAGTTAGCGCTACCATTTTCAGTAATTCATGTTTGAATTCACTTTTCCGATAATAGCAGAGGTAAGCCAGCAGAGTTTTTTCGAATGCCGTTGCATCATTGTTCATCAATGCACGCAAAATTGGGCAAAGCAGCTTCGGCCGTTTTGATTTATCATCTTCAGCCATTTTAAGAAATTTTTCCACACGGGCTTTTGATTCACCGCGAATGAAATTGATAATTGCCCAACTCCACGCGGTTTCGCCCCTCGCTTTATCTACGGCTGATAATTTTTCTTCGGGTGGATATTGAGAGATGCGTTTCATCGCATCCCAATCCGATAAAGCTGCTGCAAATGAAAACGAACGATGCACTTCATCATACCACAGGCACCTTAACAGCCAAGCCTCGTGCCCAGATTCACCATTCTGTGTTTTTAAATGATTACGCCAATCACCATAAAAATACAGCAACACAGCATCTACAACCATTTTTGCAATTCTTTTTGATGTCTCAGTGTTGCCACCTAAATATACTTCGATCGCATATCTTGCCGTCTCGCCAACATTCCAATAATAAGTTACTTCTTGCGCTTTACCCGAAGCGATTTCAGCCAATGTTTTCTCAACTGTTTTTACATGAAACGAAATATCGCCGTTCCATTTTAGTTTTTCGCGCAATGTCATAGTTTTGTCCCTTAAGGCACCGGCACGGCGTTGAACACTTTCTTAATGATCGCGTCCGTCGTCACGGCCTGCGCCTCGGCTTCGTAGGTCAGGATGATGCGGTGGCGCAGCACGTCGGGGCCGATGCTTTTCACGTCTTCGGGAATCACATAGTCGCGCCCTTGCAGCAGCGCCCACGCCTTGGCGGCGAGCGTCAGGAAAATCGTCGCGCGCGGCGACGCGCCGAACTGGATGAAATGTTTCACGTCGAGGTTGAAGTTTGCCGGCTGGCGCGTGGCGAAAACAATTTTCACGATGTAGTCGCGGATCTTGTCGTCCACATGGATTTGATCCACGAGCTTGCGCGTCGCGAGAATTTCTTCCAGCGAGATGACGGGTTTCACCGGCTGCTCCGGGCTGGTGAACGCCATGCGGTCCAGAATCTTTCGCTCTTCCGCTTCGTTCGGATAATCGAGGATGACCTTGAACATGAAGCGGTCCACCTGCGCCTCGGGCAATGGATACGTGCCTTCCTGGTCAATCGGGTTTTCCGTGGCCAGCACAAGAAACGGCGACGGCAGCTTCATCGTTTCGCCGCCGAGCGTGACTTGCCGTTCCTGCATCGCTTCCAGCAGCGCGGATTGCACCTTGGCCGGCGCGCGGTTGATTTCGTCCGCCAAAACGAAGTTGGCAAAAATCGGCCCGCGCGTGACGTGGTATTTGGAATCCTGCGGATTGTAGATCAGCGTGCCAAGAATGTCGGCGGGCAGCAAATCCGGCGTGAACTGAATGCGATTAAATTTTGCCTGCACGGCGGTGGCGAGCGTGCGGACGGAAAGCGTTTTCGCCAAGCCCGGCACGCCTTCAAGCAAAACATGGCCGTTGGCGAGCAGGCCGACGAGCAGACGGTCCACCAACTGTTCCTGACCGACGATGACGTGGGCGATTTCTTCGCGGAGTTTGCCGATCCACGCGGAGGTCTGCGCAACTTGATCTTTTAACGAGGCGTTCATGCGGCGAGAATTTATGCCGCGGGACAAACCGACTCAAGCGCAGGGTTGCAAAATCAGCCGGCTCGCGGCGGAGTATTATATAGCGGCAGGCAGTCTCGCCCGCGCCACTATGCCCAGGCAATCGGGCTGCGCCCTGAATTTCACCGCAAACCATTTTCATCTTTCCCCAGATAGCCGCAGCGGCCATGATTACTGCGACATATCCAGCTTTGACTTTTATGAAAAGCGGCCAATCATCCGCCGGCGGCAGCAGCCCGGATTTTTTTTCGACGCAGGTTTCGCAGGCGCGGCGGTTTTACCTGAACCTGAAGCCGTCGCCCAAGGCCAAACTGCAGGTGGTCTGCGGCGGGATGGAACATTGCGCGCCCGACTATGCCATCCGGCGTGCGTCGTTCCCGTTTTATTCGATTGAGTATGTGGCTCAAGGCGGTGGCCGGTTGAAGTTAAACCGCCGGGAACATGAATTGCAGGCCGGCAGCGTTTTTTCCTACGGGCCGGGCGTCGCGCAGGAAATCCTCACCCGCCCGCACCAGCCGCTCGTGAAATATTTTGTGGATTTCGCCGGCACCGGCGCAGCGCGGTTGCTGACCGGCTGCCAGCTGCGCAGCGGCACGGTGGCGCAAGTTTTTCCGCCGACGGAAATCCAGCCGCTGTTTGACGAACTCATCCGCAGCGGCCTGCGCGGCACGCGGCAAACGACGGAAATATGCTTGCGGCTGCTGGAAGGCTTGATGTTGAAGCTACTGGATTCACGCGCGCCGCTGCCCGGCCAGGAAACGCTGGCATTCGCCACCTACCAGCAGTGCCGGAACTTCATCGCCCAGCATTTTCTCCGGCTGCGCTCGCTGGACCAGGTGGCCCGCGAATGTCATCTGGACGTCGCCTACCTGTGCCGGCTGTTTCAGCAATACGACCACCAAACACCCTACCGGCTGCTGTTGCGGTTGAAAATAAATTACGCCGCCGAACAATTGCAGTCGCCGGGTGCGATGGTCAAACAAGTTGCCGAGCAGGCGGGCTTCGCCAACCCATTTCATTTCTCGCGCGTGTTCAAGTCGGTGCTCGGACTTTCACCGCGCGCCCTGACGAAGCTGCGTTAAATCTTCAATTCTTCTGCTGAATGCTGCTGCGGCCGGTCTTGCCAAACACCAGCGTGTCCAGCGAAAACAGTCCGCCGCCGGCAATCGTCAGCAGCGCAAAACCCGCGAGATACAGGAACGCCAATTCGCCGTTGCCCTGGCCGCTCAAGATTTCGCCGCCAGCCTGACCGATCATCGCCGTTTTGTTCACCATCAAAAACGCGACAAACATGTCAATCACCAGCACCGCCGCCGCCACCCGCGTCATCAGTCCGACCGTAAGCAGCAACGCCCCCAGCACTTCGGCCATGATTACCATAATCAGGCTGGCCTCCGGACCCAAGCGCAGCGGATCGGGAAAGGTGCCTTGACTCACAATGTCGCTGTAATGCGCGAACTTGGCGAAGCCGTGGTTGAACAACATGGAAAGGCCGAACCACAAACGCGCGACCAGCAAAGCCATGTGCGTCAAATCCGAATCATCCGACGGGACAAAGAGTTTTTTGAACATGGTTGAATATTAGCAAATTCACCATCGCATTCAAATCAGAAAAATAAAACTTCTGCCGCCGCCAGGGCAACAGCAGAAGTGAAACCGTGTTCAATCAATGCTTATATCACCCGCACCAGCTCCGCCGTTTCGTAGCGGATTTTGGCCAGGCTGGCGTATTTGTCGCCGGCGGCGCGGTAACCGAGCGCGCAGGCCACCACCGTTTTGTAACCGCTGCCTTCGAGTTTCAAAATCTTGTCGTATTCCGCCGGGACCAACCCTTCCATTGGACACGCGTCCACGCCCAGCACGGCGGCGGCGGTCATCAGGCCGCCCAGCGCGATGTAGGCCTGTCGCGCCGCCCATTCGTGGGCGATTTTGCCGCGCGGGCCGTTCACCACGTCGCCCAGCATCATGCCGCGATATGCATTAAGCGCGTCGGCGGGCAGCTTGCGAAGTTCCACTGTGCGCCGGATCAGCTTGTCCACGTCCGCCTCCTTCATCTCCGTCCGCGCGGTGAACACCACAAACTGCGAGCAGTCCACCACCTGCTTCTGCCCCCACGAATGCGGCAGCAGCGCCGCACGGATGGCTGCGTCCTGCACGACGAGAAACCGATACGGCTGCAAACCGTAGCTGGTCGGCGTCAGCACCAGCGCCTTTTCGAGCGCGGCCCAGAGGTCGGCCGGGATTTTTTTGGTGGCGTCAAAAACTTTCGTGGCATAGCGCCATTCGAGGGCTTTCAATAATTCAATGCTTGAGTTGCTCATAATTTTAGGTGCGCCTAAAATTACACAGTCCGCCGCAAATGCAAATTTTTCTTGGCCGGAAATGATTCCAAAAATCGGCGGGATTTGTAATTGCATCCGTTAGTTCAACCGTTAGGCTTCAATCAATTTATGAAAAACTTGGCATCGGTTGCGGTGTCCTGGCGTTGCTGGGACTGATTGTCCTGATCCTCGTCCTGTTTGCCGGAGGCAGCTACAACGGGCTGGTGCAACGGTCGCAGGGCGTGAATAGCGCCTGGGCGCAGGTCCAGAACGTTTATCAGCGCCGCGCCGACCTGATCCCCAATCTAGTGGCGACGGTTTCCGGGGCGGCGAATTTTGAGAAGTCCACGCTTACCGAGATCACCGCCGCGCGCGCCTCCGTCGGCCAGATCAAAATGGACATGAACAACGCGCCCACCGACGCCGCCAAGCTCGCAGAATTCGAGAAAGCCCAGGGCGCGCTTTCGTCCGCGCTGTCGCGGCTGCTGGTGGTGTCCGAGAATTATCCCGATTTAAAGGCCAGCGCGAATTTCCGCGACCTGCAGGCGCAACTGGAGGGCACCGAAAACCGCATCAGTGTTGAACGCGGCAATTTCAACAAGGCCGTGCAGGACTATAATACCGCCATCAAATCATTTCCCGCCGTCTTCTATGCGGGAGCGTTTGGCTTCATCGAGAAACCTTACTTTGCGGCCATCGCCGGGGCCGACAAGCCGCCGCAGGTCCAGTTTGACTTCAACCAGAAATAGCCGCGCGAATGAAAAAGCTTTCCGCTTTGCTGCTGGCGCTATTTTGTCTGACGGCGTTTGCCGCCGAAGTCATACCGCCGCCGCCGGCGCAATACTTCAACGACTACGCCGGGGTGATTTCACCGGCCACGGCCGCGCAGTTGAACCAGCGCCTGGAACAGTTCGAGCGCGACGCGTCGAGCCAGATTGTCGTTGCCATTTTTACGAAGATGCAGAGCGACTCAGCGATTGAGGATTACACCGTGCGCGTGGCCCAGTCGTGGAAGGTTGGCCAGAAGGACAAGAACAATGGCGCGGTGCTGTTCGTCTTCACGCAGGACCGCAAGATGTACTTGCAAGTCGGCTATGGACTTGAGGGCGCCATTCCCGACGCGCTTTGCAAACGTATCATCGCCGATGAAATCACGCCGCACTTCAAGGCCGGCGATTTCAACGCCGGTCTGACCGCCGGTGTGAACGCCATTCTCGCCGCCGCGAAAGGTGAATACCAAGGCACCGGGCGGACGGCGGCGGAAGGGCGCGATGGTTCGACGGCAGAAAAAGGACCTTATGCTGACCTGGTGCCCATCCTTATTTTTATGTTCGTCTTTCTGGCCTTTACCCTTTTTGGTGTCTTTGGACGACGTGGCGGGTTTGTTTATACCGGGGTCGGCAGAAATGGCGGCGGCTGGTCCAGCGGCGGATTTTCTTCGGGCGGCGGTGGTGGCGGTGGTGGTTTTTCCGGTGGCGGCGGCAGCTTTGGCGGCGGCGGCGCAGGAGGGAGCTGGTAGTATGAAACACCGCGATTTTCTAAACCAACTGAAGCACGACGATATCGTCGCGGCCATCCGCACGGCGGAACAGAAAACGTCCGGCGAAATCCGCATCTTCGTCAGCCACAAAAAAGTCGCCGATGCGGTCGTGGCGGCGCAGGCGCAGTTTGAGCGGCTGGGCATGACCAAAACCCGGCAGCGCAACGGCGTGCTGATTTTCGTCGCGCCGGCGGCCCGCAAGTTCGCCATCCTCGGCGATCAGGGCGTCCACCAGAAATGCGGCGACGCCTTCTGGCGCGAGGTGGCGGCGGAGATATCCGGCCACTTTACCAAATCCGAATTTACCGCTGGCATCCTCCATGGAATTCAAAAAGCCGGGGAACTGCTGGCGGCACATTTCCCGCCCCAGCCCGGCGATACCAACGAACTGCCCGACCAGATTGAAGAAGATTGATTCGGTGCCGGCCGTTGGCTTAAATCCATCCGCATACCGATGAGTTCCAGCCCGCTGCACATCCGCCGCGCCACCGTGGACGACCTGCCCGCGCTTAGGTCGCTCTGGCTGGCGGCACACCTACCGGCGGAGGAACTCGAAGGCCGCCTCACCGAATTTCAAGTTGTCGAAGCTGACGGCGTTTTTGCCGGCGCCCTGGGGGTGCAAATTCTGCGGCAACACGCGCGGCTGCACTCCGAGGATTATGCGGATTTTTCCGTGGCCGACGCCGCGCGCGAGCGGTTCTGGGAACGCGTCCAAAAACTCGCCGCCAATCTCGGTGTCTTCCGGGTCTGGACGCAGGAGACTTCGCCGTTCTGGCTCCGCTGGGGGTTTCAACCGGCGAATGTGGAAACGCTCGCCCGCCTGCCGGACGAATGGAAAAATCTCGAAGGCCGCTGGCTGACGCTCGAATTGAAAAGCGAAGACGCCATCAATGCCGCGTTAAAAAACCAATTGGGCGACTTCCTGGCCGCCGAAAAGCAACAAACCGCGCACGTCGCCGAACAAGCCCGAAAAATCAGGACATCGCTCACCATCATTTTTTTTGCCATCGGCTTTATCAGCATCGCCTTTGCCGTCTGGTTGCTGCTGCACCGGCCCACCACCGGCCGGTGAAAGCCCATCATTGCAATCCCCAACAGCTTAAATTGCGGCCAGCGGCGTGGTTAGTGGCACGGGCGCGCTGAACTCATCAGCGTGATACGAGCTGCGCACCATCGGGCCGCTGGCGACATGGACAAAACCCATTTTTTCCGCACGCAATTTGTATTCCGCAAATTTTTCAGGCGAAACAAATTCCTTCACCGGGAGCAATTTCAGGTTCGGCTGCAAATATTGGCCCAGCGTGAGAATGTCGCAGCCCGCCGCGCGCAAATCCTGCATCGCCGTCAAAACTTCTTCTTCGCGTTCGCCAAGGCCAAGCATCATGCCGGACTTGGTGAAAATAGTTTTGCCGCGCCGGGCCTTCACCTTTTTCAGCACGCTCAACGAGCGGTCGTAAGTCGCGCGGTGCCGCACCTCCGGCGTCAGGCGGCGGACGGTTTCCAGGTTGTGATTGAAAATATCCGGGTTCGCCGCCAGTACCATTTCGATGGACTCGTCGTGGTCTTGAAAATCCGGCACCAGCACTTCGATGACGGTTTGCGGATTCAGCTTGCGGACGGCTTCAATCGTCTGGCGAAAATGTTCCGCACCGCCGTCCGCGATGTCGTCGCGCGCCACGGCGGTGATGACGACATGTTTCAATTTCATGCGGCGCGTCGCCTCGGCCACGCGCAGCGGCTCATCGGCCTCCAGCGCGAACGGTTTGGCGGTGCTGACCGCGCAAAAGCCGCAGGCGCGCGTGCAGCGGTCGCCGGCGATCATGAACGTGGCCGTGCCTTTCGCCCAACATTCCCAATGGTTCGGACACTGCGCGCTTTCGCAGACGGTGTGCAGCTTGAGTTCGCCGAGCAGGTTGCGCGTCTGCGCAAAGCTGTCCGACGTGGGCAGCTTGATGCGCAGCCATTCCGGCAGGCGCGGGCGCGGTTTCAATTCAGTCGTTGTCATCTTAAATTCAGACACGAATTACACCAATTCTCACGAATTTGAAAACAATTAGTGTCAATTCGTGAAATTCGCGTCTAAAGCTTTTTCCAAAACTTCGCCAGTTCCTCCGGGCCGAAGTCGGCCAGGATTTTGCCGTCCACGTCAATCACCGGCGCGAGGCGCTGGCCGGAAAGATTGACCATTTCCGTCATCGCCTGGCTGTCGGCGATCACGTCGAGCGTTTCATATTTGATACCGCGAGCGTCGAGCCAATGCTGCGCCTGGTGGCACCACGGGCAATATGGTTTGATAAAGAGGCGGATGTTCATCCTTCAATCACAATTAAATCGCCGCACAGGCTAATTCAATCCGCCGGTTTATCAAAAGTAAAATTCCTGCCGCCGGGCGTTCACGGCCTTTGACCGCCGGCGGCCGGCCGGCCAATCGCGGGAACGCGGGCATTGATATCCGGCGCGGCATCCCTATAATCCCGCCGACAAGAGACGCCATGTTTCGCGCCACGCCAACACCAACCGAAGTGAACCACCTGTTTTCAGGAATTTAAATTTTTCTGCCGCCATGAGCACCGCCATTCAAAGCCCCTTCAATGCCACGGTTATCGGGCGCGAGGAAATTCATCCGGACCTCATCGTGCTGCGCGTCCGGCCCGACGGCGAACTGTTTGCGTTCAAGCCCGGCCAGTTCGCCGTGCTGGGACTGCCGGGCGCCGCGCCGCGCGTGGCGGAAGCCACGCCGGAAGAACCCGCCACCGAACCGGACAAAATGATCCGCCGCGCCTACAGCATCGCCTCGTCCAGCGTGGAGCGCCGCTATATTGAATTTTACCTGACGCTCATCACCAGCGGCCAGCTCACGCCGCGCCTGTTTGCCTTGAAGCACGGCAGCCGCGTTTTTCTGGGGCCGAAAGCCAGCGGCATGTTCACGCTCGACCGCGTCGCGCCGGGCAAATCGGTCATACTCATCGCCACCGGCACCGGCCTGGCACCCTACGTATCCATGTTGCGCACCATGCTGATGACTGAGACGGAACGCAAATTCATTGTCCTGCACGGCGCGCGTTACAGTTGGGATCTTGGCTACCGGGGCGAACTGGAAAGCCTCGCCCGCCTGCGCCCGAATTTCACCTACATCCCCAGCATCACGCGGGCCGATCAGGATCCGCATTTCCATGGCCGCACCGGCCGCATCCAGAACGTCCTCGAACAGGGCGCGATTGAAAAAGATGCCGGCGTGGAACTCGATCCGGCCAAAACCGATGTCTTCCTCTGCGGCAACCCGGAAATGGTCAAAGTCGTCAAGGAACTGCTGGCCGCCAAAGGTTTCACCACCGGCGACAATAAAAATCCCGGCACCATCCACGTCGAAGAATACTGGTAAGGGACTTCCGATTCACCCGCCAGTCCCTCCGCCGGCCGGAATTTTGGAAAAACCAGCCGGAAATCACCCGTTTACGGGCAGGATACCGGCAAAAGAGTGCAGGAAATCGCCATCCGAGCATACTCCAACGAAGAAAGAGCGCACTCCAACGGCGTGGGCGTGCCGGCAAACGAAGTTGGAGTGCAAGCAATCGCCATCCGAGCACACTCGGACGGAAAAAGAGCAAACGCCAACGGCAAAAGAGCGCACTCCAACCTGGGTAGAGCGCACTCTTTTGTGATAAGAGTGCGCTCTAACGGAAAAAGAGTGAAGGAAAACGGCGAATTCCGAGCGCATCCGGCGCGTAGAATCAATGAAAACCAATTGTTTTACAACGGATTAGGCTAAAACGGTCAAAAAATCACACTTTTGACCTCCGCCAAGACCGGCCAAGGCCAGCCCGTGATGCTCCGGGCGATACCAAGGATCATTGCCATTGAAAATAGTCCACGGTTTCGACCCTGGGTTCCCGGTTCAAACCGAACCAAGCCCCGTCCGGAACGAAAGGTCCTTGCGGACGGCCACCACATTTTCCTGCCGTCCCCGACGGCACTTCGATCATTTGTGCGATTGAACATCCCGCGTAAAATCGCTGGGCTATCATCCGCCATAAAAAAGCAGCGGAGGACCGCCGCACTCCCAGACGCTGGCGCGCGGCACCAAACGCCCGGCGAACGCGCAGCGTCTTGGAGTGCGCCAGTCTCCTGGCGCTTGGGGTGATGTGTGGAAATTGGCGCGACCGCCGGAAATGGCGGAACCGCGCCGCCTTTGCTAAACCGGCAACAGAGCATAAAACCAAGCCAAAAAATGGATGGACAGATACTTACGCCCCAAATAGAGTCGAAACATGAAAAAGGATAGGCTGCACAACGCGCCGTCCATTATCTGTGTGGCGGCTCGCGTTTGTATGGCTAGGACATCACATTATCATTTTATCGGTTTCATACTCGGTGCATTTTTGTCTGTATCTCCACAAACGATAGACGCTCAAGGAACCATGAGCGCATTGAATTTCACGCCACCCGGCGCTTTATTTTACGCCAGCGGAGGCGTTGGTTGGTCTTTCATTCCTACGGCAGATTTATTAGTTACGGCGGTTTCATCTTCAGCTCCACAAGTCAGTTTTTGGGCTGGAACAGATCAAGTCATTGCGACGTATGATTACGCTGGGCCTTACGGAAGCCTCCTATTGGGTGCGACGACGAACTTCCAATCTGTTACTCCTTTGCTTTTGTCTGCCGGCCAGACTTATTTTGTTTCCACGCAGTTTTCCAATTTTACATCGCAGGTAAACTTTTTCCTTTTTGGTTTAGGTTTGACATCATTCACCAATTCTTCATACATAAGCCAGTTCGCAAGTTATTCGCTTTCTACCAGCGACCAGTGGTCGCCAACGATGACTCCACCTGGAAATTCGGACTATCTTTTGCTTGGCCCTAACTTCCAGTTCCAAGTTGTTCCTGAGCCGACGAGCCTTGAGTTGCTATTGGCGGCATTTTTGAGCGGTATTTTTGTGCTCCGAAAGGCTAGGCCCGGAGACATATTGACGCCGCCTAATATGAGGATAGGCTGCACGCCCCCATTGAGAATTTTCCAAAAAAAGCGCGGACGGCTTTCGCCCTCCGCGCCTTTGCGTCTCGGCGTTAACGTTTATCCCCCAATCTGCTTCTGGTAATCCGCCGGCGAGAGCAGCGCGTTCAGTTCCGCCGCATTGCTCAATTTGATTTTGTAAAACCAGCCGTCGCTGTCCGGCGCGGTGTTCACCAGCGCGGGATTGTCCACCACGGTCGGGTTGACGGCGGTGATCTCGCCGCTGACGGGCGAGTAGATGTCGCTCGCGGTCTTGACGGATTCCACCACGGCGCAGGCTTCGCCGGCCTTGACCTGGCGCCCCACGGCGGGCAGTTCCACAAACACGATGTCGGTCAGCTCGGCCTGCGCATGGTCGGTGATGCCCACGGTGGCGGTGTCGCCGCTCACGCGGACCCATTCGTGCGATTTGGCGTATTTCAGGTCGGAAGGAATGTTGCTCATAAATTGTGGGGCCTATTTCACCGCAAAGACGCCGCGACGCAAAGAAGAAAATGTTCAGACACGAATGGCACGAATTTTCACGAATCAAGAATTACAAGACAACCCGTTTGTAGGCCAGGGAGTCTTCCCCGAAGTTCACCAGCAAACCAAGTCTTAATTTTGCCGCCGCCAGATAACTCAGCGTTTGCCCGACATGCGAATCAGTCAGGCTCTCAATGGCCTTGGCTTCCAGGATGATTTTATCCAACACCACAAAGTCGGCGAAATATTTGTGCGGCAAAACCACGCCCTTGTAGGTCAGTGTATATTCCCGCTCCCGGGAAAAACCGAAGCCTTGGCGCTGGAACTCAATTTCGAGTGCGTCCTTGTAGATGATTTCACTGTGCCCTTTGCTCAATTCACGATGCACTTCCATGCAGCAGCCAATGATCCTGAAGACTTCCTCCTTGTAAATCAGTTCGCCCATGAATTCGTGAAAATTAGTGAAATTCGTGTCTCACAAAAACTGCGTCAGCAAGCCCGGCGCGCAGCCGAACAAAATCACCAGCAGCGCCAGGAGCGCCAGCGCCAGGAACGTCAGCAGCGGCACTTTGATGGCCGGCGCCTCGGCGTCGGCATCCTCCACGTAAGCCGCCTTGAGCACGCGCAGGTAGTAGTAGAACGATACCGCGCTCATCGCGATGGCGAGAATCACCAGCCACAGCAGGCCGAGATTGGCACCCGCGCTGACGACGGCGCTGAATATAAAGAATTTGCCGATGAATCCCGCGAGCGGCGGAATGCCGCCGAGCGAGAGCAGGAAAATCATCAGGCACAGCGCCAGTCCCGGCGCGCGCTTGCTCAGGCCGGCGAAATTTTTAATCGCATCGCCGCCCGTGACTTCCTCCACCACCGTCACCACGCCGAACGCCCCAATCGTCGTCAGCGCGTAGGTGATGACGTAAAACATCATAGCGCTGGCGCTCAGCGGCGTGTTGGACAGCACTCCGAGCAGCATGTAGCCGGCATGCGCGATGGCCGAGTAGGCGAGCAGGCGCTTGACGCTCGACTGTACGATCGCGGTGAGATTGCCCAGCACCATCGAGAGCGCGGCGACGATGGCGATCACCGGCGTCCAGCCGGAAAGGTAGCCGTGCCACACGGCGCTGCCCTCCGCGCCGACGAAGCCGAGCGTGAATATTTTGGCGAGAACGTAGAAGCTCGCGACTTTCGAGCCGGAGCCGATGAACGCGGCGCTCGGCGTGGGCGCACCTTCGTAGGCGTCCGGCGCCCACAGATGAAATGGCACGGCGGCGACTTTGAAGCCGAAGCCGATAACGGTCGTCACCAGCGCGACGAGTAGCAGCGGATCGAATCCCTTGCCGGCAATGCCGATGGCGATTTCGCGCAGATTGGTCGAACCGGAAATGCCGTAGAGCAAGCTGAAGCCGAACAGCAGGAACGCCGCCGACATCCCGCCGAACAAAAAGTATTTCAGCGCGGCCTCGGCGGATTTTTCGTTGTGCTTGTTGAACGCGGTGAGGATGTAAAGCGCGAGGCTGGCGAATTCCAGCGCGATGAAAACCATTAGCAAATCCTCGGTGCTGACGAGGAACATCAGGCCGACGGTGCAGAGCAGGATCAGCGAAAGATATTCGCCGACGTGATTGGTGAATTGGCCGGAGGTGGAAATCAGGACGGTGAAAATCGTCAACGCGAGCAGCACGACTTTCACAAAGTCGGACGACGGGCTCACAACGAGCAGTCCGTTGAACAGATTTGCTTCAATGTGACGCGTGAACGCCAGCAGCGCGGCGGAGGCGCAGCCGAGAATGGCCAGCAGCGCGCCGACGTTGAAACGGGCGGCGATGGATTTGCCGCGCAGCACGGTCACATCCGCACCGAGCACGACCAGCACCGTCAGCGTCACGATGGTTTCCGGCGCGGCGAGCTGGAGGATTTGCAGATAGTTCACCGGGTTCATTGTGAACCTCCTTTCGCCAGCAGGCGGGCAAACATTGACAGCGGCGAGTTAAAACACGGTTCAATCCAGTTCATCAGCAAGCCGGGGAAAAGTCCGATGACCAGCGACGCACCGATCAGCATCACCGCGCCAAAACGCTCCGGCATGGAAATCGGTTCCATCGGATGATCGTGGTCGGCTGGCTTTGGCGGCGCGTCGGAATAAAATCCTTTTTGGATTGCGCGCAGCGTATAGGCCACGCCGATGAGAATGCCGACGCCGGAAAGAATCGTCAGCTTCGGAAAGACCGTCCAGGCGCCCATCAACACTTGAAATTCTGCGACGAAGCCGCTGAAGCCGGGCATGCCCATCGAGGCGATGCCGGCAATCACAAACGTCACGCCCGCAAACGGGAGCAGCTTGCCGAGCTGCATCGTTTCGAGGTCATTGAAATCGCGCGTGTGCGTGCGGTCATAAACCATGCGGCCGACCACGCCGAACAGCAGCCCGGCGATGATGCCGTGCGAGAACATCTGTAGCACCGCGCCGTCGAGGCCGATGGTATTGAGCGTCGCAAGGCCGAGCAGCACGAAGCCCATGTGGCTCACGCTGGAGTAACCGATGACGAATTTGAAGTCGCGCTGCACGAGCGCCACCCCCGCGCCATACACGATGCCGGCGACGGCGAGACAGGCGATTTCGCCCTGCCACATCCGCACACCTTCGGGAAACATCACCATCGCCACGCGCAGACAACCGTAAGCGCCGAGCTTCATCACCACACCGGCGAGCAGCATGGAACCGGCGGTGGGCGCGGCAACGTGACCGGTCGGCGCCCACGTGTGAAACGGCCACATGCCCGCGAGAATCGCGAAGCCAACGAACACCAGCGGAAACACCCAATGTTGAAATGCGATGGGGAACGCTACTTTCGACAGTTCGATCAAATCCAGCGACGCGTGACCGAGCTGGCCGCGCGCCACAACCCACGCGGCGATCAAACCGATGAGCACGAGATGGCTGCCGACGAACGAATACAAGGCCAGCTTCATCGCGCCGTATTCCTTGCGCGTGCTGCCCCAGCGCGCGATGAGGAAATATTTTGGGATGATCGTCAGTTCGTAAAAAACGAATAGCAGCAGAACGTCGAAGCTCAGGAACACGCCATATACGCCGCCGATGAGCGCGAGATAGAACGCGAAAAATTCCTTTGTCCGCTTCTCGATGTTCCACGAAAATAAAATTCCGCTGACCGCCGCTAAACCGGTCAAAACGATCAGCGCCAGACTGATGCCGTCGGCGGCCAGATAATAATTCGCACCGATGCTTGGAATCCAAGGCACTTTGACAATCGTGGTGACTTCGCCGGGATTGGTCTGCTGGATGGCGCCGACAAACGCCACGACGCAGCCCGCGATGGCCGTGAGCAAGGCGACGATGCGGGCGGCGCGCGCGCTGTCGCGTGGCAGGAGCATCAGCACCAGCACCCCGAAAAACGTTATGTAGATTGTCCAGGCCAGCATTTTAGAAATTCAGTTGTTGCACCAGTTTCACGACGGTCGCGTCCACCGCGCCCAAAATAAATTGCGGCCAGATACCCAGCACAAACATCAGCGCGATACTCGGCAGAACGAGAAAACGTTCCGCTGTCGTGAGGTCGGGCATTTTCGCCCAGCGTTCGTTCAACGGGCCGCAGAACACGCGCTGGATGAGCGTGAGCAAGAAAATCGCGGTGACGAGCAGGCCAATGGTCGAAATCGCCGCCGCCCACGGCGCGAGCGGGAACACGCCTTTGAAAATCAGGAATTCGCCGACGAAGCCATTTAACCCCGGCAAACCGAGCGAAGAGAAAATCGAAATGCCCATCAGACCGGTGAACACGGGAATGATTTTGCGAAGGCCGCCGAAATCATCGAGTCCGCGCAAACCGCCGGAGCGTCGTTCGAGGAGCGCGACGAAGAGGAACAACGCAGACGCCGTGAGCCCGTGGTTGAACATTTGCAGCAGCGCGCCGTCGAGCGCGGCGGCTTTTTGCAGGTCGGAATTATTCACGCCGGTCGCCACGGCCGTCGCGGCGAACAGCGCGAGCAGACAGTAGCCGAGATGGTTGATGGACGAATAGGCGATGATGCGCTTGAGATCGCGCTGTGCGAATGCGGCGCAGGCTGAAAGCACGATGGTCGCCACCGCGAGCCAGAGCAGCGGCGTCAGCACCTGCCGGATTTGGTCGGGGAAAATCGGCAGCAAAATCCGCAGGAAACCATACACGCCCATTTTGGACATGACACCCGTGAGCAGCATTGTGACCGGGCTGGGCGCTTCGGAATACGCGGCGGGAAGCCAGGTGTGAAACGGGACCAGCGGCACTTTCACCGCGAAGCCGAGGAACGCGCCGAAAAAAACAATCAGACTGATGTTCTTCCAGCCGAAGGCCGCGCTTAATTTACTGGCGAGAACACCGCTTTTCGCCATACCAGCGAGTTCGATGAAATCAAAGCTGCCGGTCGCGAGACGAATTACCAGAAAGCTCAACAGCAAGGCAACGCTGCCAACCATCGTGTAGATGAAAAATTGCGTCGCCGCCGGGCCGCGTTTCGGGCCGCCCCAGAGCTTGATCAGGAAAAACGCGGGTATCAGGCCGAGTTCCCAGAACAGGAACCAGTGGAAAAAATTCAGCGCGGTAAACGTGCCGAACAAACCGGCTTGCAGCCACAAAATGAGCGCGTGATAAACGTGCGGACGGTCGTCCAGGCGCCACGAAGCGAGAATGGCCAGCGGCGTGATGATGGCCGTGAGTAGCACCATCAGCAGGCCGAGGCCGTCCACGCCGAGGAAATATTGGATGCCAAGCGAGGGCACCCAGTCGAATTTTTCGACGAATTGCAGCCCCCCGGATTTGGGATCGAAATGCAGCCAGAGGCACAGCGCGCCACCGAGGCCGACCAAGCTGGTTGCCAGCGCGAGGCCGCGCACAAGATTTTTCCGTTCCGCGCCAAGGCCGGCGATGACGATGCCGCCGAGCAACGGAACGAGCGTTAAAATGGTCAGCCAGTGATTCATGCTTTGCGCCCCCAAATCAGGAAGATGATCAGCGCCACCAGCGCAACGCCGATGACGCGGAGATAAGTTTGCACGCGGCCGGTGTGCAGCTTGGAAAGTCCGCCGCCACCTTCGCGCAGCGCTGCGCAGCCGGTGTCAAAGCCGAGGTTCACGAAATATTCATCCGTCAACCGGTACAGCCAGGCGAGGCCGACCGTGATGTATTTGACGGCCAGAACCGCGCCACCGAAAATCCATTGATCGGCAAAATTGCACAGCCACGCGGCGAAGGCGTTGAAACGGATGACGGTCGCCTCGTAGAATTCGTCCACGTAATATTTATTTTCGAGCAGCTTGTAAATGGACGGCTGCGCGGCTTCCAAAACATCCTTTTCCGCCACCGTTTTGCGCTGGCGTTTGCCGTAGAGAAACCAGCCCAAGCCGAGACCAGTGAAAACAATTGCCGCCGACGCGACCATCAAGCCGAGCGTGCCGGGTTCAGTGAGCTTGCTTAAATTGAAGGAGAATTCTTCGCCGGTCAGGTAGCCGTCAAACCACGGCCATGCGGGCGTGCCGACGAAGCCCAATAAAACAGCAAACCCCGCGAGTATGATCAAAGGAACGGTCATGACGGCGGGGCTTTCGTGCGGATCGTGGCTGGATTCGGATGAATGGGAATCAGCGTGCGCGGAATGGCCGCTGGCAGATTTTTCTTCATGACCGCGATAGTTGCCGAAGAAAACGAGCGCGACTTGCCGCGTCATGTAAAACGCCGTGAATAGCGCGCCGGTGCAGCCTAGCAAAAATGGAATGTGCGACACCGGCCAGTTGTGCGCGGAATGAAGAATTTCGTCCTTGCTCCAAAAACCGGAGAAGAACAGCGGAAAGCCCGCGAGCGCCAACATGCCGACAGCATAGACCGCGAAAGTGACCGGCATGTATTTTTTTAGTCCGCCCATCTTGCGCACGTCCTGCTCCTCGTGGCAGCCGTGGATGACCGAGCCGGAACCGAGGAACAGCAGCGCCTTGAAAAACGCGTGCGTGATGAGATGAAACATCCCGACCGCCACGCCGCCGACACCCAGCCCCATCATCATGTAGCCGAGCTGCGATACGGTGGAGTAAGCGAGGATGCGCTTAATGTCATTTTGTGCAACGGCGATGCTCGCGGCAAAAATCGCGGTGATGGCACCAACCCAAGTGATGACCGTCAGCGAAGTTGTAACGGGAACGCCGTGAGCGCCGATGATGCCGCCAATGGACATCAGCGGATAAACGCGGGCGACAAGAAACACACCGGCGGCCACCATGGTCGCCGCATGAATCAAAGCGGAAACAGGTGTCGGGCCTTCCATCGCGTCCGGCAGCCAGACGTGCAGCGGCACCTGGCCGGATTTGCCAACCGCGCCGAGGAAAATCAGGAGGCCGATCATGGTGGAAACCGCTAGGCCGCCAATCGTGGCGTGCGTCAACATGGTGGTGAGCGCACCGGATTCAAGACAGCCTTTGCCGCCGTCGTAAAAATTCAGCGTATCGGTTTCGGCGTAAAGCCAGACCATGCCGAGCAGCAGGCCGAGATCGCCGATGCGCGTGGTGATGAAGGCTTTTTTTGCCGCCGCCGCCGCGCTTGGTTTGTGATACCAGAAGCCGATGAGCAGATAGCTGGTGAGCCCGACGATTTCCCAAGAGACGAAAAACAGAAACAAATTGTTGGCAATGACGACGCCCAACATTCCCGCGGCGAACAGCGCAAGGAAGCAGAAGAACCGCATGAAATTCTGGTCGTGCGCCATGTAACCGACGCTGAAGATGAAAATCAACATGCCAACGAAGGTCACCATCACGAGCATGATGGCCGTGAGCGGATCGAGCACCCAGCCGAGGTTCATCCACTGGCCGCCGAATTGAATCCACGGAAAGCTGAACACTTCGCGGAACACGCCATCGCCATGATGGTCGAGTGTGGCGGCGAATGCGCAGAGCGAAAGCAGGAAGCCAATGGCCATCGAACCGATGGCGAGCGTCGCCGCGAGCTTGCGTGCCGGCTGCTTGTTGATGGCGATGATGCCGGCGGCGAACAAAGGCAGCGCGGGAATCAGCCAGAGATTTTTGACAATCCAGATCATCCCTTCAGCTCCTTCACTTCATCCAAATTGGAGGTTTTTTTGTGACGATAAATCGCGATGATGAGCGCGAGGCCGACAGCCGCTTCTGCTCCCGCCATCGCCATGGAAAAAAGGACGAAGATGAAGCCGGTCAGTGCTTCGGGGTGCGGGCCGAAACGCCAGAAGGCGATTAAATTCAGGTTCGCCGCATTCAGCATCAGCTCGATGCCGATGAGCACCAGAATCGCGTGCCGGCGCGTGACGGCACCGGCAAAACCGATGGCAAACAGCAGCGCGGAAATTAAAAGACATCCTTGGAGCGCCGTCATGATTTCCTCCCGGAGTTTTCGTTTTTCGATTCTTCTTTCAAAGCGATTATCACCGCACCAATCATCGCGGCGGTGAGCACGAGGCCGATGATTTCGAGCGGCAGAACAAATTTCGTCATCAGCGCGTCGCCGACATTTTTGACGGTGGCCACGGGCGCGGGCGGAGTTTCTTTTGGAATCGCCGAGCTATTCAGCACCGCCCAGCCGAGCATCGTGAAGACCACGGCGGAAACCGCGATGCCAGCCAACCAACCTGAAGTCAGCACACTTTTTTCAGGGGCTTCGCCGCTGCGCGTCAGCAAAATCGCGAACACGATGAGGATGGCGATGGCGCCGACGTAAACCAAAATCTCCGCGAAGCCGACGAACTGCGCGTCGAGCTGCAAATAAAGCGCCGCGATGCCGGAAAATGCGACCGCCATCGCCAGCGCGCAATGCACCAGATTGCGCAGGCTCATGGCGAAGACCGCGCCGAGCAGCGTCACGATTCCAGTGATGATGAAAAAAGGTGACATGGTTTATTCCGCGTATCGATAAATGCGTTTGCCAAGTTTTTGATTGTGCATCAGGCCGCGACCGAAAACGACATACGCGCCGAAAATAATCGCGGAGCAGACCAGCCAGCGTTGCCAGTCGGCGGCCATATAGTGCCAGATGCCGGCGACGAGAATGTTGATGAGCGCGAGTGGCAGCATAAATTTCCAAGCGAAGTTCATGAGCTGATCCATGCGCAAGCGCGGCAGCGTGGCGCGAATCCAGATGAAGACAAAAACAATCGCCATGAGCTTCGTGAAAAACCAGACGTAGGACGGAATCCACGTCAAGAACGACACCGGCGACGTCCAACCGCCGAGGAACAGCGTGATGCCGAGGCCGATGATGGCGAACATGCCAAGATATTCGCCGAGGAAAAAAAGCGCGAACTTGAAACCGGAGTATTCCGTGAAATAGCCGGCGATAATTTCGGATTCGGCTTCGGGCAAATCGAACGGCGTGCGGTTGGATTCCGCGAGCGATGCGATGAAGAACAAAATGAATCCGACCAAGCCCCACGGCGTGAATACGTGCCAATGCGCGATGCCGAAGGTGTATTGGTTTTGGTGGGCAATGATGTCATTCAGGTTGAGCGAACCAACCACCATCACCACCGTCACGGCGGAAAGGATGAGCGGGATTTCGTAGCTGACCATCTGCGCGATCGCGCGCATCGCGCCAAGCAGCGAGTATTTATTGCGGCTCGACCAACCGGCCATAAACACGGAAAGTTCCACCGCGCCGCCGACGGCGAAGAAAAAGAGCAGTCCGGCATCGTAGTCGGTGACGGTCATGTTTTTGCCGAATGGCAGCACCGCGTAGGTGAGCAGCACGGGAATCAGCATCACCACCGGTGCGAGGAAGTGGACGATTTTGTCCGCCGCGCGCGGAACGATGTCTTCCTTGGTGAGCATTTTTACGCCGTCGGGAATGAACTGGCCGAAGCCGGCGAGACGGATTTTGGTGAACGGAATGCCAACGCGGTTCGGTCCGTAGCGGTTTTGGATGCGGCCGATGCCTTTACGCTCAAAAATGGTGGTGACGGAAAACACGGCGGGAAACACCGACAAAATGAACGCGATGCAAATCAATGACGACGCCAATGGCCGCCAGGCATCCGGCAGAAAGCCTACCAGCCAGTGCAGGGCGGTCACAAAGATTTGATCAAGTTTGTCGAACATTTTTCCTTCGTTCTAAAATTTATTTTGCGGCCGGCGGCGGGGTCATTGGAACCGGCGCCGCGATTGTTGTCGGGGCAGCGGCAGACGCAGCTTTCGCCTTTGCTTCGGCGTCGGCTTTTAACTTGGCTTCCGCAGCGGCTTTGGCTTTGGCCTCGGCCTTGGCTTTTTCGCCGGCGATGACCGCATCCGATTCAGCCGCGTCCTGCGGATGCATTTTTTGGTAATAGCTGTTGGACTTGGCGAGCTTGTCCTTCGTCAGCAGCAGACCGCGGAAACGGTCGTCGGTGCTTAATTCAAATTTAGTGTCCATCTTGATGGATTCGAACGGGCACACCTCCACGCAAATCTGGCAGCTCATGCAGACGGAAATATCAATGTCAAACGTGAGCGGATAAAGCTGCGTCTGACCTTTGTAATCGGGCTTCTTATCCTTGCTCTTGACGATGAAAATACACTTGGGCGGACATTCCTTCTCGCAAATCTGGCAGGCCACACAGCGCAAACCTTTTTCCCAATCGTCGCCGTCATAAACGAGGAACGGGAACTGCCGGGTATTTTCTTTTTGCGCCAGGTGTTCTTCGGGATACTGCACGGTGGTGAGCCGTTCCTTCGAGACGTAGCTCCCGAAGAAATTCTTGGCGGTCACCGCCAGGCCTTTGATGATTTGCTCGCCTAACATTTTTGCTGCCTCAAATCGGTTTTCATCGGTCCACCTCGCCGAGCACAATGTCCACGCTGCCGAGAATGACCACGGCGTCGGAAATCCGGTGGCCGAGGCACATGTCTTCGAGCACCGTCAAATTGATGAAACTGGGCGGGCGCACGCGATAGCGATATGGATTCGGCGACCCATCGCTGATGAGATAAAATCCGAGTTCGCCTTTCGGGCCTTCGACGCGGCCGTAAACTTCGCCCGGTTTCGGACGGAAACCGCGCAGCTTTGACTTCGGATCCATGACTGGTCCGGCCGGAATGTCGCGCAGCGCCTGCTCCAGGATTTTGATGCTCTCACGCATTTCCAAAACGCGCACCATGTAGCGGTCATAAATGTCGCCGTGCTCGCCGACCGGCACCTGAAAATTGAACCGGCTGTAAATGCCGTATTTGTCTACCTTGCGCAGGTCGTAGTTCACGCCGGCGGCGCGGAGCATCGGGCCGGTGATCGAGGCGTTGACCGCCAATTCTTTTGACATCACGCCGATGAATTGTGTGCGCGCGAGGACAATTTCGTTCTCGGCGAGAAAGGTTCCAAATTCGTCGAGGAACCGGCTGTAATCGCTGACAACCTTTTTCGTCTGCGCAATCCATTCGGCGCTGACATCCACGCGGACGCCGCCGAAACGCATGTAATTGCACATCATCCGCGCGCCGCTGACGGACTCGAAGAGGTCGAGGATTTTTTCGCGTTCGCGGAATGCATACATCATCGGCGTGCCGAGCGCGCCCATGTCTTGCACAAAAAAACCAATGAGACAGGTGTGATTCTGGAGCCGCGTGAGTTCCGCCATGATGACGCGAATGAATTCGGCGCGTTCAGGAACCGTTAGGCCGGCGAGCTTCTCGACGGTGAGCGCGTATGCCCAGTTGTTCGTCATCGAACAAAAATAATCAAGCCGGTCGGTGTACGGCATCGAGGCGAGATACGAAATGTTCTCGCCGATTTTCTCGTGGTTGCGGTGCAGATAGCCGAACACCGGCTTGAGCTTCACCACGGTTTCACCGTCCAAAACCACGTCCATGCGAAACACCCCGTGCGTGGACGGATGATGCGGTCCCATCGAGATTTCCAGCAGCTCGCCGATGGGCGTGCCGCTTTCGTCGAGCTTGGGCTTCACCTCAAAACTTTTCGACGGCATGGCGGCAACGGTGTTCACGCTTTCACCTCCGCCTTCGGTTCGACCGGATAATGCTTCTTCGCCTCGACTAGAACCTCTTCGTGCGGCGTGGGCTCGTATTCAAAATCGTCCGGCGCAACGTAATCACGGCGCATCGGGAAGCCGACAAACTCGTCCCACATCAAAATGCGGCGCAGATCGGAATGACCGTCAAAAATAACGCCATACAAATCATAGACTTCGCGCTCCTGAAACTCCGCGCCGCGCCAGAGCGGCGTGAGCGACGGTAAATGCGTTTGATCCGTGCGATTCGCCGTGCGCATCCGCAGCACAATCGGACCGTGCTTCAATTCCATCGAGTAAAGGTGATAGACGACTTCGAGATGACCGGAGCGCAGCGTCTCAACGATTTCCTCGACTTCTTTTTCCACGCCTTCGACCAGCACCTTTTTTTTGACTTTGGTTTTGATTTTCGCTTCCGGCCAGTCAATACCGGTGACATTCGAGCAGTAATCGAGCTTCAACTGCGGGTCGGCGCGGAGAAATTTCGCCACGTCAAACCCTCGAACGGCGTCCACCAGCAACGAGCCCTCACCGGCCGGACATTCGTTCGGAATGATGTCCAGCTTCGTCAGCGGCAGCGCGCTTTCAATGCGCAACTTGATTTGTTCGAGAGTTTCCACGGTTCAACGCTGGATGGCCGGCGGTTGCCAGACTTCTGGATTTTTCGGTGGTTCGAGATCGTGTTTGCCGTAGGCCGGCACCGGATACTCGCCATCCACGTCGGCGTTCAAATGGCGCGGTCGATTCGGCCCGGTCAGGTCCTGGTTCCGGATTTTTTCCTGCAAGGTCATGATCGCGTGGATCAGCGCCTCCGGTCGCGGTGGACAGCCGGGAATGGCCACATCCACCGGCAGATAACGGTCTATCCCCTTAAGCACGTTGTAGCCTTGCTTGAACGGCCCACCGGAAATCGCGCACGCGCCCATTGCAATGACGTATTTCGGCTCGGGCATCTGGTTGTAAAGCCGCACTACGAGCGGCGCCATTTTTTTGGTAACGGTGCCGGCGACGATCATCAAATCCGCCTGCCGTGGCGACGGCCGGAACACCTCCGCCCCAAACCGCGCAAGGTCGAAGCGGGACATGGACGCCGCCATCATTTCGATGGCGCAGCAGGCCAGCCCAAACGTCAGCGGCCACACAGAATTCGCGCGGCCCCAATTATACAGTTCCTGCAAGGAGGTCACATAAACGCCCTGCTTCTGCAATTCACTTTTTAGACCTTCGTCAATCATGGCAAATCATTCCGGCATCAGCGCCAGGTTAAAAATCCTTTCCGCCACGCCCAGACCAGGCCTTCCACCAGCAGCACCAGAAAAATGATCATCGCCACAAACGCGCCAACCGGCAGCCCAGTGAACGAAACCGCAAACGGCAGCAGGAAAACCGTCTCCACGTCAAACACGAGAAAAATGATACCGTAAAGGTAGTATTCCGAACGGAAATGAATCCACGCATCGCCCGAGGATTTGAGGCCGCACTCGTAAGTGTCATTTTTGTCCAGGCCCGGTTTCTGGGGTGAGAAAAACCGCGCCCAAGCCCACGCCGCCACTAGCGGCGTCAGCGCGAAGCCCACGGCCGCCGCCATCAGCAGCACCAGCACCAAATAAGGATTTTGATTCGGTTCCATCGTCAACACCCCCATTTTGGCCGAAGGTGGCCCGGCCCGCTTACCACAAATTGCTATTTACTTAACAAAAAAAGTTCGAGTCTAACTTTGAAGGCATTAAAACACTAACCGGCAGAGGCTGGAAGTCAAGCGCGGCACGGCCAGGGCCAGCAACGCCGGGTAAAGCTGGCAATCGTGTTGGCACCCAAGCCGGATCCCGGAACCGCCCGGCCGGCATTATCACTGTTTTTTAAAGATCGGTTTTGGCACCACGATAGCAGCGAAGCGTTTGCCGCGAATTTCAATCTCAATTTTCGTCCCGGCTTTTGCGAGTGCCGGCGGAACATAGCCCAAGCCGATGCCAAGGTTTAGCGACGGGCTTTGCGTGCCGCTGGTGACGATGCCCACGTTCGCGCCGTTTACCCAGATTGGATAATGCGGCCGCGGCGGCGCGGATTTTTCCGACATCTTAAAGGCGACGAGTTTTTTCTTCGGGCCATTAGCTGTTTGCTCCGCCAGCACTGCGCGGCCGTTGAAATCGCCTTTGTCGAGCGCGACGAAAAATCCGACGCCAGCCTCGATGGGCGTGGTTTGCTCGTCCAATTCGTGGCCGTAAAGCGGATAGCAAACCTCCGTGCGCAGCGTGTCACGCGCGCCGAGGCCACAGGGCTTGATGCCGAACGGAGCGCCGACGGCTAGCATTTTGTCCCAAAGCCGCACCGCGGCGGCCTCCGGGCCGAGGATTTCAAAACCGTCCTCGCCGGTGTAGCCGGTGCAGGCCACCAGGACGTTGTGGTTCTCGAATTGAAAACCGGCGAGCTGGTTTTTTTTTAGATCGCTGACCGCAGCGACCGTCGCCACGGCGTCCGCCGCGCCGGGAATACAGCGGTCAATAAATGCGCGCACTTTCGGCCCCTGCACGGCGATGGCGGCGTAATGATGCGAGGCGTCCGTGAGGTTCAATTGGCCGCCGGAAAATTTCGCGGCCTCGGCTTTGAGCCAAGCCACGTCAACGTCAATGCGCGAGGCGTTGATGATGAGAAAATAGGCGTCCGCCGCGAGGCGGTAAGCGTAGAGGTCATCAATCACGCCGCCGAGCTCATTGCACATCAGCGTATATTGCCCTTGCCCGGGCGCGAGTTTGCAGATGTCGTTGGTGAGCGTGTGATTCAAAAAATCCGCCGCGCCCGCGCCGCTGATGGTAACTTCGCCCATGTGCGAAATGTCAAAAATGCCGGCGGCATTGCGGACGGCGAGATGTTCGTCGGTAATGCTGGTGTATTGCACCGGCATTTCCCAGCCGCCGAAATCGATGAGCTTCGCGCCGAGTTTTTGGTGCGCGGAATAAAGTGCGGTTCGCTTGAGCATCCCCAATTAAAGAATAAAAATTGAAAATTAGAAATTAAAAATCACAACTGGCAAACTTCCGCGCGCAACCGCGCCAGAATTTCCTCGGTGAGCAACTGATACGCGGCCGCGCCGGAACTGTATTTGTCGTAGTAAATAATCGGCTGGCCGTGGCTCGGCGCCTCGGCCAGGCGCGTAGTGCGCGGAATCAGGGTTTCAAAAACTTTCGCGCCGAGCAGCTTGCGGACTTCTTCCACGACCTCATTGGCTAGCTTGGTGCGGCCGTCGAACATCGTCATCACCACGCCGAAAATTTCGAGGCGCGGGTTGACGCCGGCGGCTCGCAACTGGTCCAGCACCTGGTTCATCATCGTGATGCCTTCGAGCGCGTAATATTCGCATTGCAGCGGCACCAGAATGCCGTCGCAGGCGGCAAAGGCGTTCAGCGACAAAATGCCCAGCGACGGCGGGCAGTCGAGCAGCACCAGCTCGAAACGTCCGCTGTCGCGCACCGGCTGGAGCGATTGCGCGACGCGGTGCAGATGATTTTCCAGCCGCGCGAGTTCAAGGTCGGCGGCGCACAAGTCCACTTCGCTGGGAATGACGGACAGGCGCTCGAACGCTGTCGGTTTGATTTTTTCGAGCAAGCCGCCTTCGCCCAGCAAAACCTGATAGGCGCTGGCACCGGCAACTTTTTCGACGCCGACGCCACTCGTGGCGTTGGCCTGCGGGTCCAGGTCGAACAGCAAAACGGTTTTGCCGGCGGCGGCGAGACAGGCGGCGAGGTTGACGGCGGTGGTGGTTTTGCCCACGCCGCCTTTCTGGTTGGCGACCGCGATGACTTTGGTTGGCACGGCCGGAATTAAATGAAAAGCGCGGCGGCGTTTCAAGCGCACACCGCAACCAGCGGAAGAAATTTTGCAGCCGTTCAGCGACCCGGCGCAAAGCTGGCGGATTGAAACAACGGATTTTGCTGCTGGCTGAACAACGTAACTGCCGGCTGCAAGCTGACCACCGGATTAGTGCTGACCGCAATGCCGGAATTGTCTGCGACGGTCGCCACCGGCGACATCACTGACGCCAGGGACGGAGCCGGGGCTGACTCCGCCGCCGGCGCTGAAGTGGCCAGAATTCCACCGGCGGGCATCGAGTCGGGCCGGTCCGCCATCACAACGCCGATCAGGAGCAGGAGACAAAGGCTGGTGGCCAATGCGCCAATGACGCCGGGTCTGACTTCGAAAATTCGGAGCAGGCTCGCCAGCCACGGAACTTGGGCGTGCAGCCGGTCCCCGGAACCATCCGTCTCGCCGGCGCGGATGCGGGAAACCACTTCGCCGGAAAAATTGTTGAAATAGCCGGGCGGAGGAACCTCATGCCGCTTAAGTTTCAGCAGCCGTTTTAATTCATCAAAATTTTGATTGCTCTCGTTCATGTTGACTTATGACTTAATGTATTCCGCCAGGTAGCCCTGCAACTGCTGGCGCGCATAAAACAGCCGCGAGCGCACCGTGCCGATGTTGCAGCCCACGATTTCGGCGATTTCCTCGTGGGAAACCCCCTGCACATCATGCAACACCACAACCATTCTGTGAGGTTCAGACAGCTTGAGCAACGCTTCGTTCAATTTTTTTTGCAATTCGCTCAAGCCGGCGTCGCGCTGCGGCGTTTTATCGGAAACTAGCGCCACCAGGTCGGGATCATGCTCGGCGTTGAAGTCGAGGTCGTCCAGACTTAGGTGGAGCCGGTTCTTGCGCTGCTTGAGAAAATTGATGGTCTTGTTGACTGCGATCCGGTAAAGCCAAGTGTAAAAGCTGGAGCCGCCCTTGAACGATTTCAGGGCCGAATACGCCTTGATGAACGACTCCTGCGCCAGGTCGTTGGCGTCCTCGTGGTTGGAGGTCATGTGGTAAATCGTCGCGTAAATGCGCTCTTGATAGCGCTTCACCAGTTCGTCATAGGCGCGCAGGTCGCCGTGCCGGGCGCGGCGCACCAGATCGCCTTCCAACTGGGCGGCAGGCGCGTTGGGGTCGGGAATCGTGGTGGGTTCGGACATAAGCATGGTTATTGAACCACCAAAGTCCCGGTTTGTTGCGCCAGAAAATCCGCCAGCGCCGATAAACCCGCGCGCCCCGCCGACTCTGGCAATACCCGCAATGCCCGCCGCGCTTGATCCAGAAACCGACGGATCTCCTGAACCGATGGCTCAAATGTCCTGTATTTCCGCAGCAGCGCATTGACCGCCAACAAATTTTCCGGCCGCCAATTTTGGATGATTTTTTCCAGCGTCGTCCGGTCGGCCGCCGTGGCGTGTTCCCACGCCAGCAGCACCGGCCAGGTTAATTTGCCCTTGGCCAGATCCGTGCCCAGCGACTTGCCCGCCTCAGCCTCGGTGCCAAACAAGTCCACGCAGTCATCATACACCTGATAGGCCGTGCCGACGGCCGCGCCAAATTCGCGGAGCGCCACCCGCTGCGGCTCCGTCGCCCCGCTCAAAAATCCCGCCAGGTCGCATGACAGCGTGAACAGCTCGCCGGTCTTCATTTCGATGACGCGGAAATATTCGCGCCGGGCCGCCGGAAAATTCCGGCGCTGCTGCGTCTGCAAAATTTCGCCGGAACAAACCGTGTTCGTCGCGATGGAAACCGCGCGGCAGACTTCCGTGGTGGGATAGCTGGCCGCCAGTTTCAATGCCTGCGCAAACAGACAGTCGCCAAACAAGACGGCGATTTCATTTCCCCACTTCGCCGCCACCGTCGGACTGCCGCGCCGGATTTCCGCCTCGTCCATTACGTCGTCGTGGACGAGCGTGGCGAGGTGGATCATTTCAATGATGACCGCCGCCTTGACGTGCGCTTCGTTGGGCTGCTCAAAACAGCCGGCCGCCAGCGCCACCAGCGCCGGGCGCAGATGTTTGCCACCGTTGTTGAGCGCGTGCTCGGCGTAGGGGACGATTTGCGGGTCAAAATCACGCGCCTGCCGGACCAGTTGCTGCGTCACGGCGGCTAGAAACGGCTCCACCGGTTCCACGATTTTTTTCCAGGAACGGGCGGATTCGGCACGGGAGGCGCGTTCGGCATGGGAACCCGCAACTTTGATTTCAGCAGCCAGCATCGGCTTGAATCTAATTTCCTCATGGAACGGAGTCAAACTTGTTATGTCAGGCACCGGCCCGAACCCGCCCGGGGCACCGGGGCCAAAGAGTTTGCTTGAAATTCCGCCGAGGCTGCCCATATTAACTCATCCGCGCCGGGATTTAACCGCGTTGCCACTATGAAAATGAACAAATTGTCCGTGCCGGTCTCCCTGACGGCGGCCCTCGCCTTCGTCATCGCCAGCGGCTTGAGCTGCGCCAAAAAGAACGCGCCAGTGGAAAAACCGCTGGCCGCGCCGCCGGAACCGCTCCCAACCCAGTCCGGCACCGGCACCACCAACCCGGCCACGGCCACCGATGCCGCCGCCGCGCACGCAATAACCGTCACCAATATTCCCGGCACTGCCCCCACCACGCCGCCGGACATCACCAATCCGCCACCCGCCGAAACCACCACCAAGGTTGAAGAAACACCCGCCCCGACCATGGCGGCCACAAACGTGACCGTCGTGGAAATGCCCGCCACCACGCCGGTGGCGCCCACGAATTTTTATTCCGCCAATTTCGTCAACGGCTCGTGCTGCGCCGACCACTGCACCCTGCCGGACCAAGCGCCGGGTAGCACCAATTTCTTTTTCCGCTTCCGCGCTGGCTACCAGCACATCAACCACGGCGATGCCAACGAATCCTATTATCTGGGCGTGAAATTCTACGCCTACGGCGACGGCTTGCGCTCACGCGCCGGCAAAAACGGCTGGCTCATTCCCGATGCGACCGCAGAAATTTCGCATCAGGATGTGCCCAAGACCGAACAGACCATCGACCGCGGCAGCGCTGAAGGCACCCGCTTCCGCGCCGACTTCACCTGGCCTTGGATTCACTGGACCACGCGGCTTTTCGTCCGCACGAACTCCGTTTGTCCCTTCAGCCAGCCGCTCACGTTCACTCTCGGACCGACGGTCAACCTCGGATACGACCAGCTTTCCGGCGAATCGGATCCCCGGTTCGCCCGTTACGGCGGCGTTCGCCTGACTTTCAACCGCAGCGGCTTCATTGAATACACCGGCGGTGCCACCGACGGACTCAATGGCACCCGCCAGCAGGTTGTCACGGAACTGCCCGTCTATCAAAGCCGCGACGGCGAGGTGCGCTACTACCTGCGCGGCCTCTGGAACCGTGGCGACCGCTCCCAGCCGGATGTGCTCGAAGGCGGGTTTTTCGTCGAAATGCCCTTTCACACGCTCACCCGCCCCTGCAAATGGGGCGACCTTGTGCCGTTCCTGAAATAACAAATCGGCTTTCTTATCAGCCGGACTGGAATCCCCAGTCCGGTTTTTTTATTTTCATCCGGCTTCGCCGGCGCTGGGATTGCCCGTCAAATCTTAACACTTTCTTAACGCCGGCGGCGCCCTTCTTGATTAGCGGCCGCAGGGCGATTGAGTCAAGCTTGAGGCCGGAATATACAGAATTATGACTGATCTTATTTTCATCGCCGTCATCGCGCTCTTTTTTGCGGCCGCGCAGCTTTACGCGCATTGGTGCGAAAAACTTTGAAACAATTTTTATGGAAAACATCATTGTCGGCCTCATTGCCCTCGCGCTGTTCGCGTATCTGTTCATCGCGATGGTTTATCCGGAGAAATTTTAACGCTTTATGAACTCCTCTGGCTGGATTCAACTCGCGCTCTATGTCGCGGCGCTCGCGGTCATCACCAAACCGATGGGGCTTTACCTCCTGCAGGTGCTCGACGCCAACGGCAAAACCTGGTTCGATTCGATCCTCAAACCGCTCGAACGCCTGACCTACAAAATCATCGGCGTGCGGGCCGGCGAGGAACACGATTGGCGCGGCTATACTTGGGCAATGCTATTGTTTAGCCTCGCGGGCTGCGTGTTCACTTACGCCATTCTGCGGCTGCAAAATGTTCTGCCGCTCAACCCGCAGGGCTTTGGCGCGCTGACGCCGGATCTCGCCTTTAACACCGCTGTGAGTTTCACGACGAACACGAACTGGCAGAGTTATGCCGGCGAATCCACGATGTCGTATCTCTCGCAGATGGTCGCGCTGGCGATCCACAATTTCACTTCCGCCGCCGTCGGCATCGCCATCGCGGCGGCGTTCGTGCGCGGCATCGCGCGGCATTCGACGCGGCTGCTCGGCAACTTCTGGGTGGACACCGTGCGCATCACTTATTATTTGCTGCTGCCGATTTGCCTCGTGTTCGCGCTTTTTCTCGTGTCGCAGGGCATGATTCAAAATTTCAAACCTTACACCAAGGCGAAGCTGCTGGAGTCCTACTCGATCCAGGTGCAACAAACGGATGCCAAAGGACAGCCGGTGACGACGAATGTCGTGGTGATGACGCAGGCACCGCAGCTTGATCAAAACGGAAAACCGGTGTTGACCAACGGCGTCGCGGTGATGAGGGATGTGCCGCAGCTCGACGCGAAAGGCCAGCCGGTCATGACCAACATCGTCGTCCTGGTGAATCAAAAAGTGGACGAGCAGGACATCGTGCAAGGGCCGATGGCGTCGCAGGTCGCGATCAAAATGCTCGGCACGAACGGCGGCGGTTACACCAACGCCAACGCCGCATATCCGTTTGAAAATCCCACGCCGCTCTCCAACTTTTTGCAGATGCTGTCCATCTTCAGCATCGGCAGCGGGCTAACATGGTATCTCGGCCGCATGACCAAAAATCAAGCGCACGGCTGGGCGATCTGGGCGACGATGACGATTTTATTTCTCACCGGCGCGGTCGTCGCGTGGCACTACGAAGCGGCGGGCAATCCGATTCATCAGCAGCTTGGCGTATCATTCGCGGATGGCAACATGGAAGGCAAGGAAGTGCGCTTCGGCATTTTTAATTCCGCTCTGTTCGCCACAATCACGACCGACGCCTCCTGCGGCGCGGTCAATTCCATGCACGATTCCTTCACCGCGCTGGGCGGCCTCGTGCCGCTGTTCAACATCCAGCTCGGCGAAATTATTTTCGGCGGCGTCGGCGCGGGCCTTTACGGAATGCTGGTGTTCGTCGTGCTCGCGGTGTTCATCGCCGGGCTGATGGTTGGCCGCACGCCGGAATATCTCGGCAAAAAAATCAACGCCTTCGACGTAAAAATGGCGATGCTCACGCTGCTGATTCTCTGCCTCTCCATCCTCGGTTTTTCAGCGTGGGCCGTCGTGAGCGCCTGGGGCTTGGCCGGGCTCAACAATTCCGGCCCGCATGGCCTGAGCGAAATTCTCTATGCCTATTCCTCGTGCGTCGGCAACAACGGCAGCGCCTTCGCCGGCCTCTCCGCCAATACGCCGTGGTATAACACCACGCTCGGCATTGCCATGTTATTTGGCCGTTTCTTGATGATTGTGCCGATAATGGCGCTGGCCGGTTCGCTGGCGCAAAAAAAACTCGTGCCCGCAAGTTCCGGCACGTTCCCCGTTTCCGGCGGCACTTTCGTGATTTTGCTCATCGGCACAATTCTGCTGGTCGGCGCGTTGAACTTTCTGCCGGTGCTCGCGCTCGGCCCGATTGTCGAACATTTCCTGATGCTCCAGGGAAAATTGTTTTAATCACGCATCACGCATCACGTTTCACGCACCTATGACTCAAAAAGCTCCTTCCCTTTTCGATTGGAAAATCGCCGGCCCGGCCATCGGCGACGCTTTCAAAAAGCTCGACCCGCGCCTGATGATCAAAAATCCGGTGATGTTCGTCACGCTCGTCGGCGCTGTGCTGACCACCGTTGGTATTTTCACGGCGACGGCGGATCGCAGTTTCATCGCGCAGCTCGCCGTGTGGCTGTGGTTCACGGTTTTGTTTGCGAATTTTGCCGAAGCCGTCGCGGAAGGGCGCGGCAAGGCGCAAGCGCAGGCGTTGCGCGGCACGCGCGTGAACACGATCGCGCGGCGCGTCGGCAAAAATGGCGCGGTGGAAGATGTCAGCGCCGACGCCCTGCGCAAAGGCGATGTCGTGATCGTGCGCGCGGGCGAACCGATTCCGGCCGACGGCGACGTGATCGAAGGCGCGGCCACGGTGGACGAATCCGCCATTACCGGCGAATCCGCGCCCGTCATCCGCGAGAGCGGCGGCGACCGCAGCGCCGTCACCGGCGGCACGCGCGTATTGTCCGACGAAATCAAAATTCGCATTTCGATCAATCCCGGCGAGGGTTTTCTCGATCGCATGATTGCGCTCGTCGAAGGCGCCGCGCGCCAAAAAACGCCGAATGAAATCGCGCTGACCATTTTACTTTCCGCGCTGACGCTGATTTTTCTGCTCGTCTGCGTGACGCTGAAACCGTTCGGTCTTTATTCCGCCACGGTGTTTTCCGTGCCGGTGCTGATCGCGCTGCTCGTGTGTTTGATCCCCACAACCATCGGCGGTTTGTTGAGCGCCATCGGCATCGCGGGCATGGACCGCTTGCTGCAGCACAATGTGCTCGCGATGAGCGGCCGCGCGGTTGAGGCCTCGGGCGACGTGGATGTGCTGCTGCTCGACAAGACCGGCACGATCACGCTCGGCAATCGCCAGGCCACGGATTTCTTGCCCGCGCCGGGAATTGCCATAGAACGGCTCGCCGACGCAGCGCAACTCGCTTCGCTCGCCGATGAAACGCCGGAAGGCCGCAGCATTGCCGTGCTCGCCAAGGAAAAATTCGGTCTGCGCGGCCGCGAGGTCGCGGCGGCGCAGGCCGTTTTTGTGCCCTTCTCCGCCCAGACGCGCATGAGCGGCGTGGATTTTCCGGCGCTGGACGGCAAGCCCGCGCGCCGCATCCGCAAAGGCGCGGCCGAAGCGATGCGCATTTTGATTGATCGCGAAGGCGGCCTTTTTCCGCAAACCGTTTTGGACACCGTGGACAACGTTTCGCGCTCCGGCGGCACGCCGCTCGTCGTCACGGATGACAAGGAAGTGCTGGGCGTGATTCATCTCAAAGACATTGTCAAAGGCGGCATCAAGGAACGATTTGCGCAGCTTCGCAAAATGGGCATCCGCACCGTGATGATCACCGGCGACAACAAGCTCACCGCCACCGCCATCGCGGCCGAAGCCGGCGTGGACGATTTTCTCGCCGAGGCCAAACCCGAAGACAAGCTCGCGCTCATTCGGAAAGAACAAGCCGGTGGCCGCATGGTCGCAATGATCGGTGACGGCACGAACGACGCGCCCGCGCTCGCCCAAGCCGATGTCGGCGTGGCGATGAACACCGGCACCCAGGCCGCGAAAGAAGCCGGCAACATGGTGGATCTCGACTCGAATCCGACGAAGCTTATCGAGATCATCGAAATCGGCAAACAACTGCTCATCACGCGCGGTTCGCTTACGACGTTCAGCATCGCAAACGATGTGGCAAAATATTTCGCGATCATTCCCGCGATGTTGATGGTCACGTTTCCCGCCATCGCGCCGCTCAACGTCATGCGCCTGCATAGCCCGAACAGCGCGATTTTGAGCGCAATCATTTTCAACGCGCTGATCATCGTCGCGCTGATTCCGCTGGCGCTGCGCGGCGTGAAGTTCCAGCCGATTGGCGCGCTCCAGATTTTGCAGCGCAACCTGCTGATCTACGGCCTGGGCGGCATCATCATTCCGTTCATTGGCATCAAGGCCATTGATGTCATCATCGCCGGCTTGCATCTCGTATAAAATGAAAACGACGCTTCACCACCCAGTCACCCAGGACGCCCAGGGAGAACCTTTAACCATGTCGTTCTGCGCGCATGGGCGGTCATTGCTAATATATGTCGGTTGCTATTGGTGTGTTTGTGTCCTTGTGGTTAAACCATCCTGCTTATGAAAAATCTATTCCCCGAAATCCGCGCCGCCGTGATGCTGACGCTCGTGTTGGCCGTGGTCTGCTGCGGCATTTATCCGCTGGCGGTTTATGGTCTGGCGCAAGTCACTTTTCGCAACCAGGCCAACGGCAGCTTAATCGTGGACAAAGACGGCACGATTCACGGTTCGCGTTTGATCGGGCAGCAGTTCACCGCCGATAAATATTTCATTTCCCGCCCCTCGGATGCCGGGGCCAATGGCATGGCCTACGACCCGACCAGTTCCGGCGGCAGCAATCTCGGTCCGACCTCGCAAAAGCTGCATGACACCATCGCGCAAAACATTGCTGGCTATCGCACCCAAAACAATCTCGCCACTAATGCCATCGTGCCGGCTGACGCCGTGACCGCGTCCGCGAGCGGCCTGGACCCGCACATCAGTTTGCGCAACGCCGAGTTGCAAACGCCGCGCGTCGCCCAGGCGCGCGGCTTGAGCGAGGACAAAGTGCGTGAACTGATCCGCGCCAACACCGACGCCGCCAGCCTCGGTATTCTCGGTGAACCCGGCGTGAATGTGTTGCAACTGAACCTCGCGTTGGACGAATTGGTGGCTAAATAATACTTGGCGTTCCCAGCCGCGAATTTTGTGAACTCAGATTTCATAAACCTACTGAAGGTGCTGATATATTTGATTGGCGGTTTCGTCGGCATCCTCCTGCTCGCCGGCTGGGCGCTGAAACGGTTTGGGCCGCCCAAAAAATGATGCGTCCGCTCGGAGCCCGGCGGCCCGTCTTTTAAGGCTGAATATTTAGACAAATTCATTAAGCTGGATTTGTGATCGAGACCGACCGCCCCAATCCCGACGCCCTGCTCGCGGCCCTCCAGACCGCGGCCGCGCGCAAAACGCGCGGCCGGCTCAAGGTGTTTCTCGGCATGTGCCCCGGCGTCGGCAAGACCTACGCGATGCTCGAGGCGGCGCAGCGCGAGTTGAAAAGCGGACGCGATATCGTCATCGGCTACGTCGAAACGCATGGCCGCAAGGAAACCGACGCATTGACCGCAGGGCTGCCGCTCATTCCCCGGAATATTTCCGAGCACCGCGGTCTCACGCTGGGCGAAATGGATCTGGACGCCGTGCTGACGCGCCATCCGCAGCTCGCGCTGGTGGACGAACTAGCGCACACCAACGCGCCCGGCTCGCGCCATCCCAAACGCTGGCAGGATGTGAACGAACTGTTGGACGCAGGCATTGACGTGTTCACCACGCTGAACGTCCAACATCTGGAAAGCCGCGCGGACACGGTGCGCCAGATCACCGGCGCGGAAATCCGCGAGACGGTTTCCGACAGCATCCTTGACGCGGCGCAGATTGAACTGGTGGATCTGCCGCCGACGGAACTGGTCGCTCGGTTGCAGTCGGGCAAGGTTTATCTGCCGGAACGCGCCGCGAGCGCGGCGCAGAATTTTTTCCGCGAAGCCAATCTCACCGCGCTGCGCGAACTCTCGCTCCGGCTGGTAGCCGACCACGTTAGCGTGGACACCCAGGAATTTCACCGCGCGCAGGCCGGCGCGGGCGCGTGGAAAACCGGCCATCGCCTGCTGGTGGCCGTCAGTGCCAGTCCGCTTTCGGAATCGCTCATCCGCTGGACGCGGCGCATGGCCGACAGCTTGAAATGTCCATGGCTCGCCGTGCATGTCGAAAATTCCCGCGCGCTCGATCCCGCCGCGCAGTCGCGGCTGGAAAAAAATCTCACGCTCGCCCGCACGCTCGGGGCGGAGGTGATTGACACGGCGGACGAAAATCTTGCGCGCGGCCTGCTGCGGATCGCGCGGCAGAACAATGTTTCGCAGATCATCGTTGGCAAGCCGGCGGCGGCGAATGTGCTGGAATGGTTTCGCGCCGGCACATTGCTGCGCCAGCTCGCCCGCGATAGCGGCGACATTGATCTGCAGGTGGTGCGCGCGGAAAAAAGCGGCGTGCTGCCGCGGGCCAAGCTTTGGCGCTGGCGTCCGACGGTGGACTGGAAACAATACTCCATCGCTGCCGGCGTTCTCGCCGCCGTGGGGTTGCTGAATGTGGTGCTCGCGCAGTTCACTGGCCCGCGGGTGCCGGGCTTTGTTTTTCTGCTGGCGGTGGTTTTGCTGGCGCTGGTGCTCGGCCGCGGGCCAGTGCTGTTTGCCGGCGCGGCGAGCGCCCTGGCCTGGAATTATTTTTTCCTGCCGCCGCGTTTTACTTTCATCATCACCAGCACGGAGGACGGCGTTTTGTTCGGGCTTTATTTTGTCGTGGCCATTGTGCTGGGCCAGCTGGTCGCCCGCATCCGCGCGCAGGAGCTCGCCGAGCGCCAGCGCGAGGAGCGCGCGACGGCGCTGTATCATTTGATGCGCGAATTCGCGCAGGCCGGCTCGCGCGATGAGGTGGTGTGGCAGCTGGTCGCGGAGATCAACCGCGTTTTTCACGCGGAAACCGCCGTCGTTCTGCCGCAGAAAAACGCGCTCGCCGCGCACCCCGACAGTTCGCTGGCGCTCACGGAAAAAGAATTGCATGTGGCCGAGTGGGCGTTTCTCAACCGGCAGGCGGCGGGAAAATTCACGGACAACCTGCCGGGCGCGGAGGCGTTGCATCTGCCGCTGATGACCGAGCGTTCGGTGGCGGGCGTGTTGTCGGTGAACCTGCCGGAAAAATCCTTGCCGCTCGCGCGCCGCGATTTGCTGGAGGCGTATGTGCGACAGGCGGCGCTGGTTTTGGACCGCGTGGCGCTGCGGGCGGCGGGCGAGCAAAGCAAGCTCGTGGCGGAATCGGAACGTTTGAGCAACGCGCTGCTGAATTCCATTTCGCACGAGCTGCGCACGCCGCTGGCCGCGATTACCAGCGCGACGAGCGCGCTGGCGGAGGCCAAAAAGTCCGACGGCCATTTCGACCGCAGGATGGTGGCAGAAATCCAGGAGGCGTCCGCGCGGTTGAACCGGCTTGTCGGCAATCTGCTCGACGTGACGCGGCTGGATTCCGGCCACGTCCGCCCGAAGTTGGACTGGTGCGATGTCGTTGATCTGGTGCAGACCACCGTGCGCCTGCTCGAACGCGAACTGGCCGGACCTGAAATCAAGGTCGCGGTCGCGGAAAGAATTCCGCTGGCGCGTTTGGATTTCACGTTGATGCAACAGGCGTTGGCCAACCTACTGTTAAACGCCACCGTGCATACGCCGGCGGGGACGCCGATTTTATTGCAAGCCCGGCACGAACCCGGCTGGCTGGTGTTCAATGTCGCGGACAACGGACCGGGGCTGCCGCCGGAATTGCTGCCGCGCATTTTTGATAAGTTTTTCCGCGCGCCGAACGCGCCCGCCGGCGGCAGCGGTTTGGGGCTGGCCATCGTGAAAGGATTTGTGGAAGCTCACGGCGGGCAGATTTCCGCCGCCAACCGCCCCGGCGGCGGCGCGATGTTTACCATTAATATTCCGCAGACTGAATTACCGCCGGAAGAAAAATTGCCGTGAACCCGACTGCCGCCAAACCTTTGACCGTCGCGCTCGTGATTGACGACGAGCCCCAAATCCGCCGGCTGCTACGCGTGACGCTGGAGGCGAACGGCTACGAGGTTTTTGACGCCGCGACCGGCCAGGCCGGCATCGTGCAGGCTGCGCAATGCCGGCCGGCAATTGTTTTGCTCGACCTCGGCCTGCCGGATTTGGACGGCCTGGAAGTTTTGAAACGCATCCGCGAATGGAGCCGCGTGCCGGTGATCATTCTGAGCGTGCGCGACCGCGAGCACGATAAAATCGCCGCGCTCGACGCCGGCGCGGATGATTTTGTGACGAAGCCGTTCGGCAGCGGCGAATTATTGGCGCGCCTGCGAACCACCTTGCGGCGCAGCCAGCCGCTGGCGGCGGAAGCGATTTTTCGCGCGGGAAAAATCGAAGTGGATTTCGCCGCGCGCGTCGTCCGCAAGAACGGCGCGGAAGTAAAACTCACACCGACGGAATACGGTCTGCTGCGCCTGCTCGTGGTTCACGCCGGAAAAGTTTTGACGCACCGCCAACTGCTCACGGAAGTCTGGGGGCCGAATGCGGTGGAGCAGACGCATTATCTCCGCGTGCACGTCGCGCATCTGCGGGAAAAGCTGGAGGATAATGCGGCCCAGCCCAAATTGATTATCACCGAATCCGGCATCGGGTATCGGGTCAACGAATTGGAGGATTGAACCCCTTCGTAGGATCTGCAATTGCGTTACCAGTCACGGATTTGCCGCTCGGGATCGCGTGGTTTTTCCTGCGGCTTCATTTGCAATAACTGTTCGCTGTCCTTCTGTGCGTCCAATAGGTGCTTTGCCTCTTCCGGCGTCATTTCGCCCGGCTTCAACGGCTGGCCGGCGGCGTCTTGCTGGTCCGGTTTTTCGCCGTCCTTTTTGTTGGCGGAAGATTTTTGCTGCTCCGCCTGTTTTTGTTGCTCGGCTTTTTTCTGGTCGGCCTGTTTTTGTTCGTCCTGCTTCTGCTGGTCCTGTGAATTTTGTTCCTGCTGCTTTTGTTGCTGTTGATTTTTCTGGCTGTCCGACTTTTGCTGCTGCGACTGATTCTGTTGTTGCTGCTGTTGCTGCTGCTGTTGCTGCTGCTGTTTCAGCAATTGCTCCAGCTTTTTCAACTTCTCGTCGTCCGGATACGTTTTCAAACCGTTTTCCACCCGCTCCAATGCCGCCGGCACGTTGTTGGAAATGTAGAGCTGCGCCCCGCTGTTGAAAAAATCTTCGGCGGGCGCGAGTTGCGCGCTGATTTTCTGCACCGCAAACAGCAGCGCACTAAGGCTGATGAGTAGTCGCAATGTCATCAATGTCCTTTAGTTTTTTGGTGAAGTCGGCAAACTGTTTTTCGGCGATTTTATAATTCTGCGCTAGGCCCTGCATGATTTCGTAGGCGCGATGAAACTCGGCGCGCTGCACGGCCGCATCCGCGCTGCCTTTCGCCCGGAGCAGAGCCGTCTTGAGGTCGCGCACCTGTTCCGCCGCGCCCTGGGCGAACCGGAAATTAAAGAGCGCGTCCGCGTCATTCGTGTTCAGCATCACGGCGCGCTCGTATATTTTCGCCGCCGCGTCAAAACCCTGTTCCAGCCCGTCCAAATCCTTCGCCTGCTTGGCCTTTTCGAACTGCACGTTGCCAAGATTGTAAAACGCCTGTTGCTGCAATTTCAAATCCGGCGACAATGTCACTTGCTGGAATAAATTCTGTGCCGCGTCAAAATTCGTCGCGCGATACGCCGCGTCGCCGGCGTTGAAGACCAGCCGCAGGTCATTCGTCCGCACTTCCGCCAAAGCGGTGAATTCCGTCAAAGCATTTGTGAAATTGCCCGAATTGTAATCGCGCAGCGCCGAAGTCGGCGAAGCTTTCGCGCCCAATGGCAGCAACCCCAGCCCCACCAGCAGCGCTGCCGCCGTGGCATTTACTTTGGACTTTGGACTTTGGACTTTGGACTGGGTGGCCGTCGGCAAAGACCGCTCCGGCAAAAACATTTCCGCCAGCAGCAGCAGCAGTGCGCTGGCGAGCGGCCAATGGAATTGCTCGTGATACCGCCGCACCAACTTTTCGCCGCTCTCCGATTTCGGCAGCGGCGCGAGGCCGCGCTCGTAAAGCGTGTCCATCGTGTTCGCGCCGCGGAGCGGCAGATAAAATCCGCCCGCCGCCGTCGCAATCTGTTGTAGCAACGATTCGTTTAATTTTGATTTCACGACCTGGCCTTTTTCATCGCGGATGTAATCGGTGTTGCCATCCGCCCCGGCAACCGTCACCAGCGTGCCTTCCGCCGACCCGATGCCGATCGTGAAAATTTTCAGACCCTCCTTCGCCGCGTTCTGCGCCGCCTCCAGCGCGCCGGCCTCGCTCTCGTTGTCCTCGCCGTCGGTGAAAAGCAAGAGCACCTTGTGCCGCGTCTTTTCCTTGAACGCCGTGAGCGCCGTGTTGATCGCCTCGGCGATGGCCGTGCCGCCCTGCGGAATGGAATTTACATCGAGCGCCTGGACGCTCTGTTGGAACGCCGTGTTGTCAATCGTCAGCGGACATTCCAAAAACGCGTCGCCTGCGAACGCGACCAGGCCCATGCGGTCCGCGCTGGCCTTTTGCATCAGCTCCAGCGTGGCGAGCTTCGCTCGGGTGAGGCGGTTCGGCGCGATGTCCGGCGCGAGCATGGATTTTGAGGTGTCCACCGCCACGACGATGTCCAGGCCGTTCTGCTGCACCTCTTCCAGATCATAGCCGCGCTGCGGCCGCGCAATCGTGATGATCAAAAATGCCACCGCCAGAATCACCAGCGCAAACCGGACTTTCAGCCGCGCCGGCGAAACGCCGACCGTGAGCGACGAAAGCAATCGCGCCTGAATGAATTGCGCCAGCAGCTTTTGGCGCGCGCGCAGCGCCCACCAGAAAAATCCCGCCAGCACCGGCGGCACCACCAGCAGCAGCCACAATAAATTTGAATGTTCGAAGCGCATTTTCAGATCGTAAATCGCAAATCGTAAACCGTAAATTTCATGGCAGCCTCCGAAGCGCGGTTTGACCCAGCACGATTTCAATCAGCAGCAGCGCCAGTCCTCCGGCGACCACCCACGCGAACAGCTCTTTGTATTCCGTGTATTTATTGATGACCGCCTCGGCCTTTTCCAGCTTGTCAATTTCCGCGTAGATTTTCACAAATTTTTCCGCGTTGTCCGCGCGATAATATTTGCCGCCGGTCAAATCGGCGATCTGCTGCAACGTGTCCTCGTCCGGCAGATAGCCCGGCGGCAGGCCCATCTGCTGAACGATTTCGCGGTTGCCGAGACCGATGGTGTAAATCTTCACGCCGAGCGCCTGCGCCGCGTGCGCCGCCGTCATCGGATCAATCTTGCCCGAATTATTCCCGCCGTCGGTCATGAGCACGATGATTTTGCTCTTCGACTTCAAATCGCGCAGCCGGTTCAGCGCCGTCGTGATTCCGTCGCCGATCGCCGTCGCGTCCGAATTGATTGTGCCGATGCCGAGTCGGTCAATGTTGTCGAGCAGATACTCGTGATCCAGCGTCAGCGGCGTCGCGATGAACGCCTGCGCCGCGAATACGACCAGGCCGATGCGGTCGTTGGGCCGGCCTTCGATGAATTTCTGAATCACCGGCTTGGCGATGTCAATGCGGCTGACCTGCTGGCCGTTGACGATGTAATCGCCGGTCTTCATGCTGCCGGATAAATCCAGCGCGCACGCGATGTCAATGCCGCTGGCCTTCACCTCCGTCGTGCTTTTCGCCAGCCGTGGCTGCGCCAGCGCGACGATGAAAATTGCGAGGATCAGCCACCGCAGCGAATTCAAAAATCCGCCGGAACGCGACCGGCTGATGTTCTGCATCCCGCGCACGAGCTGCACCGACGAATAAACAAACGCCGGTGGCAGCCCGCGTTTGCCCTTCAGCCAGGCCAGCAGCGGCAGCAGCAGTAGCAGCAACAAAAAATAGGGATGGGCAAAAGCCATTTTGGATTTACGATTTGCGATTTACGATTTCTTCTGGCAGTTCGTTTCCGATTTCCGATTTCTCGCTTTCCGCTTTTGCTTCCGCCGGTTCCGTTTCTTCCACCAACCGCAGCGCGGAGGAATGCAGGCCGCGCAATTCATTTTCACCCGGCTCATATTTTGCAAATTTCACGAGATCGCAGCTCGCCAGAAAATCGCCGAGGCTTTCCTTCTGCTCCGGCAGCAATAATTTGGTTCCGCCCAGCTCGCGCAGAAATTCCTCCGTGGTCCGCTCCGGCGCGCGAAATTGAAAACGCTCTTCCAAATAAAACCGCGCCGTGTCGGAAACCGCGGTCACGAACGGCTTCGGCTGCGCGATCAGCGCCAGCGCCTCCGCTAGTTTTTGTTTCGCGCGGACGTGCGCGGGCACCGGCGGCGGCAGGACAATATTCGTCTTGCGGTGTTTCCGCCAACGCCAGAGCAGTAACGCTGCGACCGCCGCGGCGAGCACGATCAGACCCCACCCCAGCCAGGCGAGCCCGCTGGAAATTTCAATCGGCGGCTTGATATCGCGGATGTCGTTGGCCGCAACGACGGCATTGTTGTTCGTGGCGATCATGTGTAACGAACATTTTCGATTCGCTTCTGTCGCACCCGCCTCTGGCGGGTCGTTTCGGGCGTCCCGCCCGAAACCGGCGAGACGCGCCGCCATTGGTTGCGCGTTCGAATAAATGCACAGCCGCGCGCCCCGCCACAATTCGGCGGGTCGCCGAATTGCACCCGCGCGACGCGGGTGTTACCGATGAATTTTTCGCGTCGCGGTTTCATCCGCGCAGCCTCCGTTTCTCGCGCGTCTCAAAAAATCTGCCGAGCGTCACGCCGTAGGGCTGATCCGTGCGCAACTGAATCGCGTCAATGCCCGCCTTGCGAAACAGCCGCAGCATTTGTTCCTGCTCCCTCGACTGCCGCTCGGCGAACGCCTTGCGCTTGCGCGCATCGCCCGTGTTCACCTCGACAATCTCGCCCGTCTCGGCGTCCTGAAAAATCAGCCGGCCCAGTTCCGGCAGTTCCAGTTCGCGCGGATCGGTCACCTGCACCGCCACAAGGTCGTGCTTGCGGTTCGCCTGCCGCAGCATCGTGAACGACGCCTGCGCCAGCGATTCCAAAAGCATCATCTGCGGGCGCATCCGCTTTTGACCCGCCTGACGCGGCGCAGCGGGCGAACCGATAAAATCCGAAATCACCACGGCAATCGCCTTGTGGGATTGCACGCGTAGCAGAAATTTCAAAGCCTGGTTCAAATCCGTTCCCCGGCGCTTCGGTTCAAAAAATAAAACTTCGCGGATGACGCGCAAAACATGGCTGCGGCCTTTGCGGGGCGGAATGAATTTCTCCACCTCGTCGCTGAAGAGGATGAGACCGACCTTGTCGTTGTTGCGGATGGCGGAGAAGGCGAGCACCGAGGCGATCTCCGCCGCGAGTTCTCGTTTGGACTGGTCGCGCGAGCCGAACAAGCCCGAACCGCTCACGTCCACGACGAGCATGAGCGTGAGTTCGCGTTCCTCGACGAATTTCTTGATGAACGGATGATTCATCCGCGCGGTGACGTTCCAGTCAATCGCGCGCACATCATCGCCGGGCTGGTATTCGCGCACCTCGTCGAAGTTCATGCCCTGGCCCTTGAAGACGGAATGATACTGGCCCGCGAGCGTTTCGGTCACGATGAGGTTCGTGCGCAGCTCGATCTGCCGGATTTTTTTTAGAATCTCGCGGGGAATCATGTTGGCAAAATTCCGGTCAAAGCTTGGGAGCTTTTCCTTGTGGCCACGTGTAAATGTTTGTTCGCCCTAAACTGGGAAGGGGCTCAATTCCTTCTTCCTTTTCAAATTCAGGTTTCGCAAAATTTAGATAGTAGTGGTATCGCCGATCCAGAAAGCCAGCGCTAATGACAACCTCGCTTCCAGCTACGCTTTCAATTTTTTCAAACTCTTTCTGAACATCTGCAAAACGGATGTTGCTACCGATGTGGCTGTCGTAAGCACGGAAATGTTTTTCAGTTTTTGTGCTTAGATTCACCAAATGGACAACAGCATTTCCGCTTCCATTGTGATCTGGTCCAGTAACGAACAAAATCAAATTTGTCCCTGGAATTTCTAAATAATACGGATTATACCCACGCACATCTTTGTAAGTTTCCCCAAATACTTTGATTGAGATTGTGTCTGAAATACTTACATGAACACTGAACGGAATGTAAGAGTGCAGTGTTTCAGTTACTGTAACTTTATTGTCCTTGTAAACCACTTCAGTGGACGCATTCGCGCAATAACAAACAGCGCACATAGCAATTACGCTTAATTGCAATAAAGCTTTTTGCATAATTGTTGAGGCTCTCATGCTCACGGCACGGGCAGTTCATCAAAGATTTTCTGGATGACCGTTTCGCTGGTTTTTTCCTCGGCCTCGGCTTCGTAGGTGATGGCCACGCGGTGGCGCAGCACGTCCATGCCGATGCTTTTTACGTCCTGTGGCGTGACGTAGCCGCGGCCTTTCAGAAACGCATATGCCTTGGCCGCGAGCGTCAGCGCGATGGTCGCGCGCGGCGACGCGCCGAGCTGGATGAAATCTTTCACCGCGATCTTGTAATGGTCCGGGTCGCGCGTGGCGCAGACCAGGTCCACGATGTAATCCTTCACCTTGTCGTCCACGTAAATATCGTTGATGACCTCGCGCGCCTTGAGAATTTGCTGCGGCGTGACGACGGCGCTCGCGGTCGGCTGACCGGAGGTTTTCGCCATCGTCTCCAAAATCTGCCGTTCTTCCGCGCGCGTCGGATAACCTATTTTCAGTTTCAACATGAAACGATCCACCTGCGCTTCGGGCAAAGGATACGTGCCTTCCTGCTCAATCGGATTCTGCGTGGCGAGCACGAGGAATGGTTCCTCCAGCTTGTAAGTTTGGTCGCCGATGGTGACCTGTTTTTCCTGCATCGCTTCAAGCAGCGCGCTCTGCACCTTGGCCGGCGCGCGGTTGATTTCGTCGGCGAGGACGAGATTGGCGAAGACCGGGCCTTTGCGCGTGCTGAAGCCGCCGGACTGCGGATTGTAAATCTGCGTGCCGATGACGTCGGCGGGCAGCATGTCCGGCGTGAATTGCAGGCGCGAAAATTTCACGCTCAGACATTGCGACAGCGTTTTGACGGACAAAGTTTTCGCCAAGCCCGGCACGCCTTCGAGCAGGACGTGGCCGTTGGCCAGCATGCCGATGACCAGTCGTTCGGTTAAATAATGCTGGCCGACGACAACCTTGCCGAGTTCGTTAAACAGCGGATGCGTGAACGCACTCGCTTCCTTCACCGCTTCGTTAATTGCGTTAATTCCTGTGCTCATGTTTTAATTCTTTTTTCCGTGGACGACATTCTGACAATAAAGTTTTTCCGGCGTTCAAGCAAATTTGCGTGGCGACAACGCCCCGTCGCCGCTGCGTGGAAGCGACGCCTTCGTCGCGTTTTTTCGGGCGGACTGGCGACGGGGGCGTCGCCGCTATGCACCCGGCAAAACTTCCACTTGCTTCCGGCTCAGCCAGCCGATTTTGCCCGCACCGTTGGCGACTTGAACCCAGTCATCGTGGCGGTCCAAAACTTGCAGTTCCGCGCCGTCGTGCGCCGTGAACGCGCTCTGCGCCTCGTCAAACGGTCCGCTGCGCGCCGTCGACTCGGCGCTCGTCACCACGGCCACCGCCGCATTTAAATGATTCGCGGCCTGCCACGCCAGCACCGCGGTGGAAAAAATCGTCGCCACCACCGCCAACTGCGTCGCGTTCCGCAGTTTTGGTGCGAGCGCCGGCCGGATTTGCCGCGCGGCCAGCAGCGCTAACAGCAGCCATAAAAAAACGGTGGCGAGCAGCGTGCCTTCGTTCAGCGTGAGCGAGCCGATCCAGTTCTGCCAGCGGTATTCGTGCAGCATCGCGCCCTGCACCTGGTTGCGGACGAACGCGAGATTGGCGCGCAGCTCGGCATCCCGCGGCGCAATCAACTCCGCCTGCCGATAAGCGGCGATGGCTTTGCCGAGCTGGCCGGCCTTGAATTCCGCGTTGCCGCAGTTGAACAGCAGTGCCGGAGAGGTTGAACCGGCTTGAAGGATTTTTTCGTAAGCCGTGGCGGCCTCCGCGAATTTACCTTTGGCGTAAAGTTCGTTGGCCGCCGAGAAATCGGCGGGAATATCCGCCGCGAAAAGGTTTCCCGCAAAAAGCCAGGCGAGCAGTAGAACCGTAGCTGCGCCGCCCCGTCGCAGGCGAGGGTTGGCGACGCCTTGTCGCCAGTCAAACGGGAAACTGGAAATGCGCGCCCAAGGCGGCGCGGACACCTTTCTGCAACGGGGCGGCGCAGCTACGAAAAGCCCAAACAGTGTTTTCACGCCTTCACCTCCTGGATTTCGCCGAAGGCCTTTTCAAATTTTGCCGCCACCGAATTCAATTCGCCCGTCCCGCGCACCGGCGCATAACGCGCCTGATTGCAAAGCTGGAACAGCTCGCGCAGCGCCTCGCGCGTGGCGTTCGGGGCGCGACGTAAAACCGCGTGCTCATCAATCACATTTTCGGTTATCGCCGTGGCCGGGCAGTCGAGCCGCTCGCCAAGCTGTTCCTGCAAGAGCCGGAACAGCAGCGCGAAAAACTCGTCGGACTTGTTTTCCGCGGCGAATTTCTCCAAGTCGTTCAAGCCGGCGCGGATGAGCTGCGCCACGGCGCGCTGGCGGCGCAGGCGGGGATTGTTTGCCAGCTTGTCGGTGCGTTTGCGCCACATAAACGCGGCCAGAAACGCCAGCACCGGCAAACTTTGCGCGGCGAGAAAAACCGGCCGGGCGATGAGCGGAATTTTATTTTGCGTCAGCATTCCAAGATGTTCCTTGATCGGCAGTATGTCCTGCGGCGACTGGTTTTCCGGCACGGAATTTTTGGTCGCGGCCAGCACCGGCATGGGTGACGCCCCGGCAGCATTGACCACGAGTGGCTCGGCTGGCTCCGTCAACGTGTGATAGTGGCCGTCGTCGGGATTGAAAAATGAGAAAGTCAGCGCCGGCAGTTCATGCACGTCGGCCGTTTGCGGCGAGATGATCTGCTCGAACGTTTTCTTGCCCTGGAAACCAAACTGGTCGCTCGTCTCCAGCTTGGTCGTGGGCGGATAAGTCTTGAAATTCTGGCACGCCTCCTGCGGCGGCAGCGTGACCGTGTCGAGCGCGCCGCGACCCGAAATCTGCACGCGTACGGTGATTGGATCGCCGACAGTCAAGTTCGTCGGCCCGGCGGTGGCGGTCATGGCAAAATCGCCGACGGCCCCGGTGAAATTGGCCGGCTTGTTCTGCTCCGGGAGCGGCTGCGATTCGACCGGCACAGTTTCCGTGGCCAACGTAATTTGTTTTTGTTCGCCTTGATTGAAGAATTGGCGCATGAAGGGGTCGCCCCCTTCGTTTGCCGACGGAAGCACCACCACGACGCTGCCGGCGAACGGCCCCAATTCCAGCAATCCTGCTCGCGCGGCGGTCAATGGCAGGGCCAGCGGGATGACGGTATAAATCCGGTTGCCCAGCTGCACGCGCCGGCGCTGGCCTTGCAACTCGGTGGTTTTGCCGGCGCTGAAACCGTCGGTGATGGCGCTGTTCAATTGAAAATTGCCGAAATTCTGCACGTCGTCGCGCAGGTAAAGTTCCAACCGGCCAACCGCCGGTTCGCCGACGTAAATTTTATTTTTCGGAAAGGATAGTTTCAAAAATGCCGGTTCCTGGCCGGAATTGACACTTCCCGCGGACGGCGCGCTGGCCCGGGACACGGTCAGTTTTAAAGGTTCGGTGGACAAGCGCTGACCATTCACATCCGCCGTCAACGCCGGAATGGTGAATTCGCCCGGCTGCCGCGCCGTCACGGAAAAAGCCACGGTGACGGTCGAACTCATCGCGCCATTGATGATGCTGACATTTTGGGAAGTGCCGGCCTGTGTGAATTGCAGTCCAGGAACATTGGGCGTCGGCACGTTTCTCGCCTGGCCACCCTCAAACTCGAGCGATAATGTTGACTGTTCGCCAAGTATGATGGTGTCCCGGTCAAGCGTCGCCGTAAATGACGCCGCCAACGCCGCGCCCTGGAACAGTGCCACAGCCGCCAGCAGCCGCCAGATTTTCACAATGTACCGCATGATTTTAATTCGACATTTCTGACAAACAAGGGGCCGAAATGTTCACGAATTTTCCACCCGGTGGAAGCGTAAAATGGCAGCGGAGACTTTCCGAGCGGATGGAAGCTTCATACCAACAACCCCGCCCGGTGCATATTCAAGGTTTTCTTCACGGAGAAAAAACGGCGGTTCAAAACGTGGTGCGCATAGCAGGACTTGAATCCAATTCCTGCTTGGGCGTGCTTGCGTGAATCCTTACAAAACCCGCGTGGCTCTAGGCGAAAATGACAAACTGATTTTTTCTCGAAACGCACCCAAATGCAAGGTTGCGCCACTTTTCTGTCATCATCTGTCATCAAAAATACCTTCTCACACGGGCTTTTCAGGCGTATCCACTGTGGCCTTCGCCGCATCCACCAGCCCGCGCAACTGGCCGTGCCGGTGTGCAAAAAACCATACACCCACCGCCGCGCCAACGCCACCCAAAATTAAAAGCTCGTTGCCGACGATCAACGATGGCAAAACCATCAACGCAATGCCGCCGACCAGTATTGCCACACTCGTTGTGACACTGCCGATGATGAGTTTCAGCGGCGGGTAGAAGATGGAGGCCAGGCCGAACAGGAACATGGCGACGCCGACCCACACGATGCCCTTGAGGCTCGCCAGCTTCGCGCTCAATTCGCGCGCCGTGTCTTTCTGCGCCGCTCCCAATTCCGTAGTTGCTCGCGTCTCCTCATGTTCGGTCACAGCCATCGGCGCGCTGATTACCAGGGCCGTGGCATTCGTGGCGGGCGCTCCGCTCGTGTCGGCAGACACTCGCGTTTCCACCATGCGCGAACCAGCGGGCACGGTGTAAGACTTCGTCTTCACCGTTTCCTGATTCTGCCGCGAGGCTTGCGCCGGGTTATCGCCTTGCACGACGGATTGCTCAATGCCTTGAGTGGATTTACTCACCGTGCTGGCATGGCCGCCCTTGAGCGGCGCGATGGCGCAGCCGGCCAGCAGCCCGACCGCCGCGATGATTGCAAAATCAATGAGGATTAACTTTTTCATACGATTCACCTTTCATGTGTTGGTCCAACAAAATGCTGATGCGATCCACCGTCCGCGCCATCACCGCCTGATTTTCCGTCAAGGTGTTGATGCTCGTCTTCAGATCGTGCCGTTCCTCGACGGCGTAATTCTCACGGACCTCCATCGCGGAAATGCGCTTGTCCATGTTCACCCACATGCCAATGACGGCCGCCGCGATGGACAGCAGTTGCAGCACGTTGCCGAGCGTGATCTCCGGCGTGAAGCGGATTTTCTTTGGATTTGGAACTGGTTCAGTCATACACGCATGAGTTTCACCACGCCGCTATGGGCACTGATTTGAGAACCATATTTTGCGAGCATCACTTGAGCGACCTGTGACAATACTTGGCGCCGGTCGGTCTTGTCATAACCGGTTTGCGTGGTGCCGACATTCTGATATTTCAAACCTTCACCCGCCGGCGCAACCGTCCGGTCAGCGATCAAAAGTTCCCGCGCCATTTCGCACGTTGCCTGGACGACGGCTTTGGGCACGGTGTCATATTGAACGTAGTCGTAGGGAATCGGCAGCAGCACGGAGATCGGCACATGGACGTTGTCCGGCTCCGGGCATTTTGCACGCGGCCATTGCAGCCCTTGCACGGCATTCGTGCGTGTGCCATTGAATTGATACTCGGCATCAATCAGCCGCGACGCCATCACCAGGGCAGTTGTTTTTTGGGCATCCGTCGCCGCCGTCCACGCCGAGGCGTAAAGGTGCCCGTCGTGATAGGCGTTGGCATCGGTCAAATCCGCGTAAGCGTTGGCATCCGGTTTGCCGGTGCCATCTTCTTTGATCAGCGTGAGCGCCATAAAAATTACAGGCCGTCGGAATGAACGGCGTTCGAGTAAGGCAACACATCGTGCCCATCGTAATCGCAAATGCAGATGCGCAAGTAACCCGCCGTGCCGCTGCAATCCCGATTGCCAGACGCCAAATCCCAACCATCGAACGAATCGGTAGGCCACGTCACGCCGTCGCCGGACATGTAGATGTTGATCTGGTCATACGGGCTCGTGAAATTCAGCGTCCAGGTCAGATGACCGTGACCATCCGAAGCGAGTAGGATGGCCGGCACAGGTTGAACCAATGCCGCCGCCCGCTTGCGCCGACGCTTTTGCGCCTCCAGCGCCAGCCAAACACGGCGCTGGCCGCGCGTCATCGGCGGGTTAATAGGATTCATCTTGGGGAACGGATTTGGCATCGGTGACCTTCGGTTGCTCCGGTGCAGGTTGATGTCCGTCCGCAAGGACCGGTTCAACCAGCGGCTTTGTGGCCACTGGTTGAACCGGCGCAAGGGCGGCGGGCGGAATTTCCTCAACGACCAGAGGACGCCGCTTCCGCCGGATGATTGGATACATTCCAGTCATGGATCAGATGGCGTTGATGCCAATGGCGACTTGCCGCCAGTTCGTGCCGTCGCTGATGGCGAGACACGGAACCGAGCCAGTCCCACCGGCGGACAGGTAGATGATGCGGCGAGGAAATTTCGCCGCCGTCACGCCCGCAGCGACCGCCGCCGCGACGTTGGTAAAAGTTGTCGGCTGGATTTGTTCACCGGAACGGATCCGCTCGAAACTACGAGGAATAAGTTTACCCATAATTTTAGTTGGTAAAGCGGCGTGCCGGCGCGAACCGGCACGCCATTGGTTTAGATGTTGTGCGTCACCGCCACGACGGGGACGTTTTTGTTTTCCCAGACGCGAATCCAGTTCGCGGCCGTGGCCAATTCAGCGTTGGTCGGGTTGGCACCCGCCACACTCGCGCTGGTGAACTTCACGCCACGCGGATGAAGGATGAACCGGCGACGATTCACGAGAATCGTGTCGCTGTTCAACGCATCGCGCGCCGTTTCGCAACCTTCCGTGCCGTGACCGCCCTCGACGGGCGCGCCATTCAGATCGGCGAAGCCCATGCCGAACGCACCGGGGCCGAACAGGTAGGAGGTATAGACCAGACCGTCGGTGGTGCCAGCGCGGGACGGGCAACCGTCATCAATGATGACGCGCCGGCCTTGGAACGTGCGGATTTGCGCTTCACCCTGGCTATCCGGGATGAAGTCAATCAGGTCCAATTTGCGGAGCGCCGCCTCGACGGCGGAGTGCATTGCCACGGCCACGAGCCGGTCACCGCGATCACCCAGCTTCTGGGTCGCATCCACGAAGGTGCCACCGTTGAGCTTGGTCGCGTTGGTCTGTGCGGCGATGGATTCACTGTGAATCGCCAACAGATTGCCCGCCATGCTCGCCGCACCAAAGACGCCGGTGAGGGAGTTGATGAGCATGTATTGGTTTTGGCGGTTCCAGTAATCGGCCATGAAGTTGGCGAGCGCCAAAGCCGGATCATCACCCGCGACCACTGCGGCCAGATGATTCCAGGACCAAGCGTTGCCATCGTTGTGAATGCGGGCGATGTCCTGGTCAGCAACCAGTTTCGCCGGCACGAGCGGTGCCGAATCAGAAAGCGGCTGGCGGTTGCCCGTCAGATCATTCCAGTGCGGCATGTTGACTTGCGTGCCGCCGAGGCTGGCGCGCTCGTCATAGTCCGGCGTCCGCACGACAATGCCGGATTGAAACAGATCGGATTTCTCCGCCGTGCGTTGAAGGACGTAACCAGCGAACTGCGCTGGCACGATGATGTCTGCAAGTTGTGTCTTGGCCATAAACTAAGTTTTGTGTTGTGACCCGTTACGCCGCCGCCTTGAGGCGGGCAGCAAGTTGCGGATCGGATTTTTGAATTTTCATTTGCTCCGTGAGATTGAACGATTCCTTGCGGAACGGATTCTTCACGGACCGGTTGCCAGCCCCACCGGAGCCAGAGCCGGCAGCACCGCTGCCAGCATTTGCTTCAAACAGGTGCGGTGCGTCGGACACCAACGCATCCACCCATTCGGCCAAAGTCATCGGCGACGCGCCATCCTTGCCCATGCGGGCAGTCTGACCGTCCGCCTCGAAAGCCTGGGGAACTCCGTTCACCAGCTTGAAAGTTGTGCGTGCCCGCGACGTGATGTCCGTCAGCGCCGTCGGACGCAGGCCACGTTTCGTGGCTTCAGTGACGACGGCTTGATCAATCTGAATGGCCGTGAGGCGACCATGCAGCGCATCACGTTCGGCCAAGACGGGCGCATGGACTTTGTCCAGTTCGGCCTTGAGCCGGGCAGCCAAGACCTTGTCCACTTCACCGGCCTTGATCTGCGCGGCCTCTTCCAGCTTGCGCTTGTCATCGGCAAGCTGACGCACGGCGTCAGGATCAATGCCTTCAAAGCGTTTGAGCTGGTTGGTGAGCGCGATGTTGTTCTGGCGGAACTCATCCAGCTTGGTCTGACTCACGACACCATCGGCGTCGAGCAGCCAGGCACCATCGCGCTCGACGTAGAAGGCTTGTTGTTCAGCAGGAATTTCCTGCTTGGTCGCATATTTGAATTTCAGTGGCATAAACTTTTTTATTTTACGGTTACAGATACCGGCGTGGCATTCACATCACCAGGGCCAGTCGGCGTGATTGCTGGTGTCCTTCCGGCAGGACCGACCGGCGCGGTCGGTGGCTTCTGCGTTGCCAGCAAATTGATTTCTTCATCATTCGTGCGGCCAGGGGCGATGACTTCACCAGCACGGAACAGATCGAGCATGGTTGCCTGACTGATGGCACCGGCTTGCCATGCGGCCACGAGGGCGGTGATTTCCAAGGCCGACATGCCGGTGATGCTGAAGTCGTTGTTCAACGTGACCAAGACGAGGTCGGGGCCAATGGCGTCGGGAATGGGTTCGGTCGAGTTCCACCAATAAATCCAGCGCAGCACTTGCGTCAGGGACGAACTGATGCTCAAAGACACTGTGTTGAGAATGGAATTCTCACCGGATTGACGGAGTTCAATGGCAGCGGCGGTTTCACCGACACGTTTGCGGGATTCGAGCATCCGGGTGCCCAGCACAGCCATGAGTTGCTCGTCACGATCCATCGCCCGTTCAAAGGTGGTCAGACCTTGACCGTGAAATTCCAGATAGCCAGCCGTGGCGCCGGGAGTTTCGGCGACCCATGCCGTGCTGGATCCGATGCGAAGGGAAGCATTCTTGTCAAAGCCACTCACCCAAGCCGTCGGCAGCGCGGTGTAGTGCATCCCATGTTTGTAGTCAGCATCCAGACGGTAGTGATCCAGATTCTTGGCGATGATGTCGGCCAGTGGAATCTTGTCCACGTCAGGCAGGGAGTGACGTGGCCCATGAAAGACAAAGGGAATCAGCGGCAAAGGTTTTCCAAGACGGAGCGGTGTGATGGTGTCCACCAGTTTCCATTCCTTGTTTGCTTGGCTAAACTTCTGACCGTTGCCAAAGAATCCATTCCAAAAAGAAAAGGTTGTGAGGCCACTACCAGAGCCTTGGCTCTTGGGAAGCAGTTGCCAGATTTCGACGACGTAAGACCAGTCAGCCTTGGGGTTGTCAGCCGTGCCTTGCGATGGCACCAATTTCAGGACCCGAAGTTGCTGGATGGTTTCCGGGACAAAGGAATCAGAATTGGCGGCAGGTTTCTGACAAGTTTCTTGGAGCACGACCAGCGTAAGGACGTTGCGACCATTCACGCGTTCCGTGTGCCAGTTGATGATGTCTTCAGCAGTGTAGGCGACGGCGTAAGCGCGTTGCTCGGCTTCGTTATTCCAATCAATCAGCGTGCCAGCACGACCGACATTGATAATTTCGGTGACAAGTTTTTTGGAAAAGGCAGACAGCGAAGTGCCCAGCATGTCAGCATCCTCGACAAATTCCATGAGGGCATCGGTGATACCGTTTTTTGTATCAGGCAGTTTAAAAGTCGGATCACGGCGGAAGATAAGACCGACAAAGCCATCAGCAGTGCGGGCAGAGGCATTGAAAAAGGAAGCGCGATTTTTGTAAGCGCGATACTCGGTGTCATCCTGACAATCCAGACGGGGCAGATATTTTTCGGCAGCGGCTTTGACGGCATCCTCACCGGCGAACACATCACGGGCACGTTGCCATGCAACGATGTTTGCGTCGTAATCTTGATGTGTAGAGTTCGCCGGCACGGGGCGAATCTAGCACGCGTTTTTGAAAATATTTTCCTCCCTCAAAAGTTGCTGTGCAGGCTTGTGCAAGCATTGGCACGCACTATCAAGAGGCACGCATAAATTTGTGCAAAAATAAATTTGACGGGTTTTAATTCAGCGTCGTGGCAGCAATGAAATTAGTTCGCTCTGCTCAACAGGAAGTTTGTTCGCGTTGCTCAACAGGACGAATCGCGCGGCAAATTCACGGTTTCCATTTGCGATGATCATTTCCCGCGCGCGGACGCCGGCGCTCATGCTGGCGGCGGCGGCTAACGCCACCGCTACGCCAGCACCGGCCAGCCATCATCGGTTTACGATGCCCACTGACGGCTGGCCTTTCGCTGACAGCGCGCGCGATTCGGACGCGCTAGGTTCGCGAATGATTACGTTTCAAGAGAACCATTTTTGATTCGCCATGACTTACCGCGCTGTCCGGCGTTGAACTCCTCGTCGCTAACGCTCCTCGTCGTGGTGGTGGGCAGTCCGCCACGGACTCGGTCACGCTTCCGGCAGTCGTGACCGAGGGCCGCGAGACTTCGTCCGGCCAGGTTCAGCAATACGACGCGAGGCTTCGCCTATCGTCGAGGACCAGCAATAGATGATTGGCTCCCTACGGTTGTGAGATGGTTTGCTCGCTACGCTCGAAAGGTTGATGGTTGGTTTTTTTGTTGGAGGAGCTTCGTTTTCAAGTCCGGCTTTTTCTGCCCTGCGTTTCTCTCCGTCGCCCTCACTGCGTCACCGGAAAGCCAGTCCGCCCGCTCGTGGTGCCCTCTAAAGATTACTCCCACGGGGGAGGACTGCCGGCTCCGCTTTTTAGTGAAGGGCGACAGACAGAAGACGCACAAGCAGAGCAGAAAAAAAAAGACTATGAAAACTACATCACAAAAAAAGAACTCAGGGCTCGTGAGCAGATCCGCACAATCGAGCAGTCCCACACCAGCACCGGAAGCGCAGAGCGCAGTTGCCGTTGGCCAGTCCGGCACGGACAAGCAAGACACCCGTTTGCCGATTGATACCGAGGCGCGGAAGAAAAACCGCACCATGCCCACCGACAAGGTTTTAGCCTTGTTGCACACTGTTAATCCCGACCTGTTCAATCTCGCCGAGGTTGTCGGCAAGTGGATTTGGGTTCAGTTCAAGGAGCAGCCCGCCGCGACTTTGCGGCAGCAGTTGGCGCAGCTTGGTTTCCATTGGAACCGTGAGCGGCAGGCGTGGCAGCACCCGTGCGGCGCATTCCGTTTGCGTGGCGCAGGCGACCCGCACGAAAAGTATTCTTCCTATTATCCCGGCGACCAGAAGCCCGCGTGACCACAGGAGGATTTATGATCATCAATCTTTACACCCTACGCGCTGGCGATGTTGTCGAGTATGCCGGCCAGCCCTGCCAAGTCATCCGCGTGACCGAGTCCGCCGCCGTCATAGCGGTGGTGCAGAAGCCGCGCACCATCACGCCGCGCTTTGGTAAGCCGGTGACGATTCAACCAAGCCCCAAGCACGCTTGGATTTCTCCTAATTCTGAAATCCCCATCCTTAACCGCTGACACATTATGAACACAGAACAAAACGAATCGCCCTTTGGGCCAGTTATCTACGCCTACACGCGAGCGCAAGCCGTCGCCGATGGCGTGCAGGTTGAAGTGACCAAGACCGCCAAGGAAGCCGGAATCAGTTTTCCGGTGTTTCTGACACGCACGGTGTTTGATGCCTATGTCGCCGTGCCGGAGGGAGTCGAATGCCAGGACGAAGCCGGACGGCTTTGGGACATCGTATGGATGTTGCGCTTTGCCATCCTCCGCAGCCGCAGCGGACAAGACCGCGTGCCGGTAGCCTTGTATGTTCGCAATGACAATCACCGCGCCAAGCTGGTGAAGTTGATTGCCCAATGCGGCCCGCTCGACATGGACGACCCGCAGCCCGCCATCACCGTGATGATGCCGGACGAAGATTGACCACCCATAACGCCGCGCGTGACAGGCGCGGCTTTTTTTCATGAATCAAGACCTCATGTTTTTTGAAGCCGAAGCCATCGCCGCCAAGGCAGCGAAATGTGACGCGCAACGCGCCGCCGAGCAGCACGAGCGCGAAGCGAAGGCAGCCGCGAAAGTTTTGTTGCAAGCCGCCCGCGATAAAATCAAAGCCGAGAAGCAGGCGAAAACGGAGGACTGGAGGCGCAAGACATCGCAGGCACGAACCTACCGCACACCCGACGAACACGCCATGTGCGGCATCCGTTGGTATTGCCGCAGCCAGAAAGACCGCGACACCGGTTGCTATTGGCACAACTGCCACAAATGCGGCCAGCCGTTAATTTACACAAGCGACCCACACGCCAAGCCCCAGGTTTGCAAAGCGGACACCCCCTGATGGCTGAAAATTTTTCGCGGCTTCGCCTCGTGCCTCATCTCGCCGCGAAAAATATAATTCCCCTGGCCCGAAAACTCGCACCCGCCTCAATCGCCGGCAGGCTTGAACGAATTGTGTTCGCGTGCGCTCAATAGTGACGGCGCGCAACCCATCCACGGTTTCCCCTGGTGGATGATGTGGGCCGCGCGCGGTTGCCGACGCTCATGCACGGCCAGTCGGCTAACGCCGACTGACGCCGTGCACCGGGCCGCCATCGCAGGTTTGCGAATGGTTTCTCACGGCGGCCCTTTCGCTACCCCGCGCGCGATATGGGCGTCGCGGGTTATCGAATGGTTTCAGGATTATCCAACGCTTCAGGTTGGCGGATGATATTGGCGCGGGGTCGGCAAGAAAAGTTAGTGGATTGATTCCCTGTCGCTATCGCTCCACCCAAAAAAACGCCCGGCGTCAGCGAGCCTCGTCATCTTTTCGCTCAGGGACTCCGCAGCCGCTACGCCCGTCGCTCGATCTGGCTCGGCACGCTTCCGCCGCGCACGGTGGCTGACTCGCCAGTTTGCTACCGGCTTCAGTCCGGCCCGCTGCATTGCGCAGGCTTCATTCCGCGGCCTCCCTTCCACTCGTCCGCAAATCTGCCGAGACAGCCAGGAGAAATCCGTGCGCTCTCGAAAATGCACCAGCAAAGACCTCGCCGCTTCGCGGCTCGCGGCGGCGAACCCCTCCTGCGTCGGGGTTCGCCTGATGTGCAACAGCCGCGAGCGCGAGGCGGCTAAAAACAAAAATGGCCGCGAGACTGCGTCCGGCCAGAAAATTATTAGCCCGCGATGCTTCGCACGGGCAAGACGCAGCAATATCGGCGCGAGGCGTTGCCTATCGCCGAGGACACCAGCAGTAGCACCGCGAGGCTACGCCCGGTGCAAGGCACCAGAATTATCCGTGAGATCGGTCATTTCTGCACCGCCTCCATTTCGCAAGCTACATTGCGGCGGACAGAAACAGCCGGACTCACTGCGAAAACCAAATTTGACCGACACCCCGGCGCTGGGCTTCGCGGCCTGCCGTCTCAGGTTTGACCCTGACGCCCGCAAACTGGCCATCATGCCGCTACGCTCCAGCGGCGGGGAGTCAGTGAATCATGTCATCGCGCTACCGCGACGATGCCAGGAACGAGTCCAGACGCCCCGACAAAATATCGTGAGCTTCGCGGCGACGTTGTCATGCAGGAATGCTTCCGGGACATTACACAACACATATTGTGCGTGACCCTCCGGTCATTTATTCCGGCCGCACAGGGAACCCCGAGACCCTGTGCTGGAAGTAAATGACGCACAATATGGCGTTGTGTGCTATCCCGCTGCCGCACTGTCACACTGATTGCTTTCCGCACCTCGCGCTCGTGCGGGCAATCAGTGCGCCAGCTTGCAGGCATCCTTCACGCCAACTCCGCCGCTCCGCTGTTTGGGAAGTTTGGTCGGGGCGTCTTTTGCCCCACAGCCCCCACCCATCCTCATTGCTCGTCTCCTTCCATCCCCAAGGAGACTGCGCCGGAAGTGATTGGTTTCAGGATTTGCCAGACGTTGCGGCACTTCGACAGGCGTTCAGGGTTGGCCTCTAGTGTTAAAATCCGCGCAACTTCCGTTGCGTGATGGTCCGCGCCTTCGTCGCGACCGCATACCGCAGCGCGTCCGCGCAATCGTCGCCGCCGATGCCGTCCTCATCGGCATCCACCTTCAACACATCTTCCGGCCGGTTTGGATCGTGTTGCAGTGTCGGCAGGGTTTCAATCAAACGGCCGCACCGCTGGTGCATGAAAAGCGTTGGCCGAATCCCGGCCTCGACATCACCAAACCGCGTCAGGATTTCCGCCCAGCCATTCACCCGGTCAGTGTTCGCGCAGCGCAGCGAAATGCCATGCTTCGCATACTGCGCGGCGATGGTGGTCCCGTCGCTCTGGCGCGAAAACACATCGGCGCCGGCGACAATCCGTTTCAGATCCCCGAGGGTTAATTTTCGGTCGCCGATGTTGTGCCGGCCCAGCATCGCTTTGATCGCCGCCGCGTGCCGCTCCGGCAGCCACAGCCGTTCGGCGTGTTCGTCCACAACGAAAATATTTCCGTCGCCGTCCACGCAGCACAAAAGCGCAACGGTGTAGTGGGCGAAACCGTAATCCAAGGCGACAAAAAACTCACGGGCACGAGTCTCATCAAAATTTTGGATGACATGGATTTCGCGCCGAAGAGTGGTGAAGTATTGGCCGGCGGCAATATCCCAATCGCCGTCCAGCCAGGCGCGCTTTTGCCAGCCGGTGAGATTCTGCAGGACGCGGATGTATTCGGGATTGTTCCAGCGATTGTCCGTCACCCGGGCCGCGATGAATCGCGTCTCGGTTTCCGCGTGCCGTTGCCACGGCTCGATGAACCGTTTCCGATACCACGAATGCCCGACGCCGCCCGGATTCGTCGTGCTGTAAATGCGCGGTCGCCAGTTCGTTTTCGACGTGCGACAGCAGGTCGTGATGTCCTGGTATTTGCGCGCCGTCAGGGTCGTGGCCTCCTCGATGCCGATGACGTCGTATTCCAGCCCAAGGTAGGCATCAATATCTTTTTCTGCCTGGAAATGTCCCGCGATAATCCGGGATCCATTCTTAAACGTCAGGATGCCACGGAAGGCCGAGAACTCGTGCGGCAGCCGGGTGAAAAGTTTCCGGCGCAAATCCTCGAAGTGTTCGAGGTTGGCTTTGCCGACCTTGCGGAGCAGCAAACATTTCAAGCCCGGCACGCGCTGGCAATCATCCACGCCCATCTGGCCGAGCAGCCAATGCGACTTGCCGCCGCCACGCGCGCCGCCGTAGCCGATGGCCGTCGGCCCATCGGCCCGGTCGCACATCCGGGCGGCGGCGCTGGCGGCAAGTTGCCGCTGCTGAAAAATCACATCGGCCTGCCGGAACCGGTCCATCTGGTCCATCGGGCAACCAGCGCGCCGGCCAATCAGAAAATATCGTTCCCAGGGTGTCATGTGGTTTTCTCCGGTAAGACGGGCACGGCCTCGACGTCAATAATTTCGCCAGGGAGCGGATCCCCGTAAATTTTCTCCAGCGCGACGGTGACCTCGACGCGCATCGCCGGCAGATCGTCGGCCTTACGGCCGTCTCCGTCGCCGAGGCCTGTCGCCAGCCGACCGAGCTTGCTGGCGATTTCCAGCATCCGGGCGATGTCGGACAGGTTGGCGTAAACCTTGTCTTTCTCCATGTAGGCCGCCAGACCCTTCTTGGCGGCGGCGATGGCCGCTTCGTGCATGTCCCACTCGGTTTCGCGCAATTTTTGCTCCCGGCTGGCCCATTCCGCCGCCTTGCCGCGCGCGGCGGCTTCGATGGCTTCGCGCTCGACGATGGCGAGGTGTGCGCCGTGTGCGGCCACGCGGTCAGTCCAACCGAATTTCGCCGACCAGCGCCGCACAAGCTGTTCACTCTTTGCTAACTCCTTTGCCACCGCTGCGGTGGAACGCTCCGCGCCCTGGCTCAGATACAAACTGAACGCCGCGAACGCTTTTGCGCTTTCGCGCGGCTGTTTTTCAAACGGTAATGGCATTTTTCATCCTTTCTTTCACTTCCAACAATGTTTCGGCGACTGATTGACCGCCGCGCCACCAGTGGTAGCGCTCTGGCGAATCAAACGGGATGGACAGATCGCCACCGGCGGTCAAAAACGGTAGCCGTTCACCAGCGGCGGACGGCGGTTCAAGCACCCCGGCAGTTGGGACGCTTGGGACGGGGGAAGCCAAGTCTTCTAGCTGCTCATGGAAATCCTGCCTATCTATATTAGCAGTGGTGGAATCTACTCGCGCACGCGCGCATAACTCAACTATACCCGTCCCAAGCGTCCCAAATTTCGGTTTTTCGGGTTCCACCAAGACGCCAAGCCCGCTGCCCTCCGTTTTGGACTCGCTTTTACCCGTCCCAAGCGTCCCACGGTCAAAGGCGGTCAAAACCGCCTTCACCGACGTCGCCGCTGGCATGGCCGGCGGCGACTTGAGCCGCAGACTGAAAATCCCCGGCTTGCGGACACCGGCCAGTGCCCAAATGCGTTTGCGGTGGTCACCATCCTTCGGATGGACACAGCAGCCGAATTTGCCGTCGGGATAAATGCGCAGATGTTCGCCGGAGCGGTCATTGCCGCCTTCGGCGCAGGCTGGACACCGGGCCTGGACCATGCCGCCGGCCAGCTCGCGAACCTTTTCCAATTTGGCGACGTCGAGACTCATTCGCCCTCCACGAGTTGAAATGTTGACGGCACTTTCAGCCGCACCTGCCGCCAGCCGCGGTTGGTTTTCTTTCCATCGCGCTCGATGGAATGCGATTTCGTGACGTGAAACGCTTCCAGCATCAAATCTGGCAATGTCCGCTCAACAATGGCCGACGGCAGCGCGTTCCAGCCCTTGTCGGCGCAAAATTCGGCGTATGCCTGGCTGATTTCAGAACTGGTGACGTTGTCAAATTCATGCCGTTCCAGTGACGCCTTCACGAACAGCCGGAGGCTGTCGCTTTCGGCCAGCAACGAATCCACCCGTTCACGTTGCCCTTCCGACAGCATGAAGTCGCCGGTCTCGGCAAACTCGGCCTGCAACTTCACGAACCCGGCCAGCGCCCAGCGCAAAATCCCGCTGCCTTCCTCGCGCAGCAACAGATGGTCGAAGTCCAGAATCCGTTTTGCCGGCGGCGGATTCTGGTAGCGGACGATCAGCAGCCGGCGGCGCCACGCTCCGGTGTCGCCATCCAAACGGACGCGGAGGCGCGAGTTGCACGACATGATGACGTTGAACGTGCCGAACATCGGAAAATCCCCGTTCAAACCCTTGCCTTCGCCGGAGAGCGGATCCCCGCCAACCAGCGATTTCAACATGCTCACCCCGCGCTGCATCAGGAAATCGCCGGCCACGTCCGGCCCGATCAACAGCGTCTTGCCGCGATACCGGTAGGTTTCAAACCGTTCCAGCAAACATTCCGTGCGGAGCTGGTAGCTGTTCGTCAGGCCGACCAGCGCCTGGATGATGCGAACCAAAGTCCCTTTCCCGCCGTTCGGCGTGCCGTCCAGAATCAGGAAGCGTTGCGGCAGGTTGTAACCGAACAGCGCCAGCCCGGCCCAGCGTTGCAGCAAGTCGGCGTCGTCCGCTGTCACCGCCGAATGAATCAGCTCGTTGAGAAAGCGCGGACACTCGGCGGCGGCATCAAAGGCGAACGGCGACCGGTTGCGGGAATAATCCTCCGCCGAAAATCCGCCGAACTGAATATCGCCATCCTCCACAAAGCGGATGACGCCGTTGGCGACGTGGATATAGCGCTGCTTCACCTTGAACGCATCGCGCCGCTCGACGATGCCCTTGAGCGTGGAAACCACCGCGTTCAACCGCGCGCTGGTGATCTGGATTTCCAACGTGAATTGCTGAGACTCCCGGCTGATTTCCAGAATGCGGCCGGAAATGACTTCCCGGATGCTTTCCGGCGTGATGATTTCCCACAGGCCGGTGTCGTCGGTGTAGCGGTAGAAATTCTTTTCGTCCGGGTCGAACAGCACGCGATTTTCGCGGGCGTATAGCGCGGCCCAATAGCGCTCATTGATGCCGTTCACCTTGCCGTCTTTGTTGGTGTAAAATGGCTGGCCGTATTCCTTCGCCAGCGCCGCCACGGCGTCGCGCTCGGCGGCTCCGACCCAGGGCAATTCCCAACCATCCGGCCACTGGATTTTACCGAACGCCACCGCCACCGGCGGCGCGGCCACCAGCACGGTGTATTCCATACCCTTCGGATGGAGGCCGTAGATCGTTGAAAGCCGCCCGTTCGCCCGCCACTCAAAATGTTTCGTGGTGCAACTCGCGGGAAACTCGCCGACCACGCGCAGCCAGACCATGCCGCCGCGACTGCCGCGCGAGCGCGTCGTCGCCGCCAGCACCGGATTGACGGCGAGGAACGCCGCCAAGTCTTCATCTTGGTCAAAGTCCAGCGCGCAAAGCCCGCCGGACATTTGCCCGAGATAGACGGCGATGTTGAATTCACCGGACGCCAGGGCGTGCCGGTAGGCGGGCGTCAGCGTCGCCTCGAATGGCCGTTGCGTGTAAGTCACCGCCGGCATTTTCGTGCCGTGAATGCACGGCACGAGGAACGCATCGGCACCGAGCAACGGTTCAATTGTTTCGAGTGGATTCATATTGCGAGCGGAGTTCCTTGTGTTTCTTGATCAGGCTTGTGGTGTGCGTCAGCCACCGGCTGCGCAGTTCGGGGTTGGTGATGGTTTCAGCCACCGCGAAGGCGTTCACAAACACGCACTGGCTTGCGGGATGACTGATCATGGCGATGCCTTTATACCGCGCCAGCGCTTCGGCTTTGTCCGGGCCAATCCCAATCTCGTGCGGCTCGATCCACACCGTATCGTCATCGCCAAATCCCAGGAGGGCTTGTTGCAGCACGCCATCCGGCCTCATCATTTGCACCACGCAAAAATTGATTTTCATATTCAATTCATCTCCTTGTAAAACTCGATGGCTTCCGGCGACACATGGACGCCTTTGAACCACTCCTTGAAATTCAATCCCGCCAGCGACCGCACCCGCGACACGGCGACATACGCCTGTCCCGGCTCACGCGCGGCGCGGATGTCCAGAAACGCCGCGTCGAGCGTCAGCCCTTGCGCCTTGTGAATCGTCATCGCCCACGCCAGCCGCAGCGGGAACTGGCTGAAGGTTGCCGAATCATCATCCTGCTGGTCATAACGCCAGGTGAAACGCTCGACGTAAATCTCGGCACCGGTCTTGGCCTTCACCAGCACCGCGCCCGGCGTGACCTCCAGCACCGTCCCCAACTGCCCGTTGACGAACAGCGGATTTTGCGACCCCGGCTCGGTCTTGTTCACGGTGAACATCACCAGCGCCCCCGGCTTGAGCTGGAGCGTTTGCGGCGTGAGCAGATTTTTCGTGAGAAATTCCCGCTGATGGTCAGGCCCGGATTGTTGTGCCTCCAAAACGGTCTCGTCGCCGGGCAGATCGGAAAGCTGGAAATGATTCCACTTGTCCACTTGGACGTTGTGAGTAAAAAGCCGCGTCATAGCCGACGGCGGATTCGAGCGCACCCGCGCTTGCAAAATGCGGGCCGTGTCGCCCCACACGCGACCGACACGGAAGTCGGCCAGCGCACGGACAAAACCCGGATCATCCTGCCGCCGGACTTTTTCGAGAACGAACGTGCGGAACTCTGCCGCCGCCCATGCGGGCGATTGAAACGCCCAATCGTAACGCTCCGTTTCGGATTTCCGCACCGGCGGCAGTTGCAGGAAATCGCCGGTGGCGATGACCTGACAGCCGCCGAACGGCACGTCGCGACCCCGCAGCCGGCGGAACAGAAATTCGACGAACTCGAATTGCCGCCCCGGCAGCATGGAGATTTCATCAATCACCAGCACCTCGCAGCGGCGCACGCGATTGAACCCCGCCTTGATGGACGGACGCGGATCGCGTTGCAGTTGATTGAAATAATCTTCGTTCGACTGGCCGGAAGCGGGACCAATTAGCATCCCGCAGAAGCGGTGAATCGTCATGCCGCCCACGTTCAGCGCCGCCACGCCAGTCGGCGCGGTGACACTGACGCGGCGGGGACACTCCGCGATGAATTCGCGGAGTTGTGTGCTTTTGCCCGTGCCGCCCGCGCCGGTGAGAAAAACATTCCCCCCGTTTTTTGCCGACGCATGAAATAAATTTTCCGGCGTCAGCACGCCGGCAGCGAGCTTTTCGTAATCCGCGTCCGCCATCATCGGCAGCAGCGGTTCAGATGGTGATTCCGAGTGCATAAGCAACCTGTGCGGTGAGTTCGATGTCGTTGCGCAGATACCCTTCCGCCTTCGGGCGGTCGTTCTGCCACAGTTCCGCGAAAGCTTTGCCCTCGCCATTTTTCGCGCCCACGCCGAGGTGGCGCGCGATGGTGTCCAGACTCCCGCGCGCTTGGCGGTCGCCAAGCTGCCAGGCGTCGCGCAGGTCAACCAACTGGTCGCCCCAATACCGCCCGCGCCGCAGGCCGAACGGCACTGGCACGCGATGCCTCCATGACCGGCGGATAAGAAACGGCAGATCAAAGTTGAAAATATTGAACCCGATCATCGGATTATTCCGGCCCATCTCGCCGCGCGTCAGTTCCCAGAACTCAAACAGCGTTTGCGCCTCTTCATCGTGCCCGATGATGGAAAACTTTCCGCCTCTCCGAAGGGACAAGTTGCCCAATTCCCTAGCCTTGTGGTCATAAACCATCACGCCGATGGCGATGACACGGCCCGTGAGCGGGTCCAGCGCCGCCTTGTCGAAAAAGTCGCGGCGATGGCTCGCCTCGGCCTCGGCAATCTTCTCCGCAATCTTCGCGGGATCTTTCAGGTTGCCCGTTTTAACTTCCGCCGGGTCGAACGGTGGCAGTAACGCCGATAATTCGCTTTCCGCCAGAGGCCCGGTTTCCACGTCAAAAACAATGGTCTGCATAAAATTTCTTTCGGTTTGCATGGAGGGGCAACAGGTGCCCCTCCATGCGGTTGTTTTGGTTTCATTGCCCGATGGCAAGTGCGGCTCGCACTCAGTAGGGGACATCGTCGTCCGCCGGTTTCGCCGCTTGCGCGGCCTGCCATGATTCCAGCGCGGCAATGAGCCGCTTGTCATCCGCCGTCGGCTTGGCGTTCGCCTTCGCCGTCGGCAACCAGTTCGCCACCAGCGCGCCGACCTGTTCCGGTGAGAGGTCACGAACTTCCAAACCACGGCACTTGCCGACGTGGATTTTCGTCGCGCCCAGATCGGCGCTCGTGTCGCCCGCCGGTTCAGCGCGGCGATAACCGCCGCCTTGCGCGCCAGCCCCGTCCTTCGGCGGACGGTCTTTCATCCGCACGAACTTGCCGGACGGCTTCAACGGCTCCGTCGACTTGTCCGGCGTGATCAACGCGATGTTCGCGTAAACCTCGCCATCACTGTGTTCGTGGATGACCGTGATATGGGCGGGACGACCGATCAGTTCCTCCAAGTCGAACTTCTCCACTTCAGCCGGCGACAATTCGCGCCCCATCCACTTGCGAAGAAACGGCCGCAGCGCCGAATTTTCGTGATACGACGGCGTGAACGGTGCCGACCACACGCACCAGGGCGTGCCGTCGTCCTTCGTCTCGCGGGTTTCAAAAACGAACCGGAATTTTTCTTTCGGTCCGAATTGTGTCTGCACTGTCTTGAGCGGCGTCACATCCACGAGAACCGCCGGCCCGGTATATTCGGGACAGGGTTTGAAGTTGCCGCTGTTTGATTTGATTTTCATACGTTTTGCTTTTGTTGCTCTTGTTGCTCTGTTGGTTTGTTCTCCGGCGGCAACGTGCCGCCAAGAAATTTGAAGAATGTTTCCGCCGTGATAGTGACCAGCCACCGGCCATCACGATCTTGATGGGCTACCACCGCCACGCACTTGCCGGCATCGCGGACAGCTTGTCGGACGGCTTCGGGAATATTGGCCCGCGGGGGCACCCCGCCACACCGCAGCCAGGCGAATTCCGCGCAGGTTGTCAGCGGATGTTCCGCCGTTTTTTGCACAGCCCATTCACCGGACAGATCGCGGCGCAGCAGGCGATAAAACCGCTCGGCATCCATCGAGATCAACCAGGGACGATGATTCCGGCGATGCGCCACAAAAGCGGCTTTGCCGCCGGCATCGCGGCGAGCCTGAGCCATCGCGGCGGAAACGTTCAGATGCTCGACGAACTTGACCTCGAAATGCGCCCACGGCAGTCCGTCGCAAATCACGTCCGGCGAATCTGGGCTGCCAGAAAACTGCTGACCCCGCCGGGCGGCGTAACCGTTGGCGCGGAGCTCATCGCGCCATTGGCGCTCGCCGCGCTTGCCCTTGTCGCGCGAGTTTTTCATTGGCCGGCCTTTCCGTCTTTCGCCGCCTTGTTTTTGCGCGTCTGCTTGAACTGGGAAAACCAATCCATAAACAGTTCCGCCACGATGTAGGTGAGACCGACCAGCGAGAGCCACAGTGCGTAGATGAAGACGACCGTGCCGGCCATGTTGATGAGGAGTTTGAGTGTCATAATTTTTTGTGTTTATTGCTGTTGTTGTTTGTTGAGGTTTGGGAGGAAAATTCAGAATCAGGACTGGAAGCCCCGCGCCACGCGGCACGTCTGCGCCAAATGCGTTTCGACTTCGGACCACTTGAATTCGACACTGCGGCCGATTTTGTAGTAGGGCAAAATCCCGCGCTCCATCCAGTAATCCACCGTGCGAATCCCCTTGTTGAGTCGCCGCGCGACTTCTTTTTTGCCGATGAAACCTTCGGGTAACGCCGGCGGCTGGCCGGTGGTGATGATTGGTGCGTTGTTGCTCATAATTTTTTGGTGTGGTTGCGTGGTGGCGCTGTAATCGGCATGGAGTCAACCGGCAGAGAGTGTGTTGATGGCTGTTTGCAGCCGTGACCGCCACGACTCCAAATGCCAGGTGCAGAAACTGGCGAACCGCAGGGGGAGACGCACGGCGACCATCGCGATGTGGAGCGCGGCGAGCCGAAGATGTTTTGTCTTTGTCAGCATAAATTTCTTATTGCTGACTCGACAATAGCCGCGCCCGAAACGATGCGAAACGGGAACAGGGAGGAATGTGCGATTACATTTTAGCCAATGTTTATGGGGCTAAAACGCAGAAAGAGGAACGGGGAGGATGGCCGGAGCTACGCTGATCCCTTCGACCAATAGTATTTGCCGTTACTGGCGGACCGAATCACCGCGTCCCGAATTTTTTTAGGCTGGCCGCCACCACCCTTGAAGTAATCCGCGATCTTGACAGTCCGGAGCTTTGGAAATTCGCTGTTGTTCCTCACATAAACGTCAATTTCATCAACGAGATGCATCGCCGAATCAACGTCGTGAGCTTTGTTGTCAGCCAGGCATTGCAGAACGAGCCGGGCCTTTTCAAACCGCGCCATATTGATGTATACGCCGTCCAGCCAAACGTCGTTGAACCCCGGCAGATAGGCCATGCGGCCCAGGTGGATTTTGCCATTGGTAGCCGGTGCGCCGCTGGAATCGTCGGCCGGTTTGCCGTCCCCATTGGTTTTCTCCGAGGCTGCCACCGCCGGCAAAACTGTCGCGGAATTGGTGTCGTTGAGAATGCGCACCAGACAATCATCGGGCAGGGAGCGTCCAAATAAATCGTCGGCGTGGCGTTGCAGGAGACTGACGGCGGCCTGGCGCACCTCGGCGGCATGGCGCTGATGCAGACTCAGGATTTTACCAAGCGCACTGTCCGGGTTTTTATCCGCGTAAGGCAGGGCGTCGGCCACCTCGCTGTATTTTTCCAACAGTTGATCAGCGGTCTTGATGCTTCTGAACTCGTTGGCGCGTTCAAAATAGGAGACCATCATGATTCGCGCTTTTTCCTCCAAGATAGATTCTTTGACTATGTCCAATTCGTATTGCCCCACTGGGTCAAATTCTTCCATTTCCGTTGCGATCATGGCGACGCGGCGGTCCACACATTGCGAGCAAATGCCGCAATGGGTAAGTTCACTGGTTCTTTCCCAGGTGCTGGCGCAGCTCCGGGAGGGTTTGATCATGTCACTGCAATCGTGATCCTTTATCACCTTGATGATTTCGCCCTTCGTCTTCCACCGGAAAGGATTTTCCACGGTGAATTTTTTCCCGCTGATTTCCGAAAAAAGATTCTGGAAACCGCGCAGGACTTTCGGATGCGTCGTCCGGGTGGCGCGCGAACCGATGATTTGTTCGCAGGTGGGCAGGTTCAGGCTCACCACGCCGTTCTCGTAAAACCGGATGCCATCCAGACCGACCATTTGGGCAACCGTTGCCGCCAGCGAGGCGTAAAGAAACGACCGGACCCGCTGCGTTGATTCTTTCCCGATCTCGCTGTCCTTGTGAATCCGAACCGGAACATAAAGCGGTGCCAGTTCTCCGGTCCGTTTCGCCAGCTTCCGGGCGATTTCTTCCCGCAAGGTTTCAAATTTTAGCGTGGGCCGATGGCCGACCAGCACCACCCGGTTCTGTTCGTCCAAGGCTTCCGTGATGGCCCCGGCCAGCGAATCCAGCCCGCCGGAATACAACACGACCTGCTTGGGCTGGTAATTTTTGCCGGCCCCGTTGGTGAAATGGAGGTATTGCTGGTATTCCGGTGCCCCTTGCGCCGGGTAAAAGTGAAACTCGTAATAATCATCCGACAAAAACGACACCGTGTCGGTCAGGATTTCTTTGACCTTCGGCGATTGCCATAATTCGGGCACCCGGACGGGGATGTGGAAAATGAGCGTCCGCCGCCAGCCGGCCCCAAAGGTTTCCACCTCCTTGCCGCCACGTCCCACGGCTTGATCGGCAGTATAGACATAGGAGGCGATTTCAATCAGGTCCAGAAAGGTGGGGGTGATGTCCTGCCAGAACTTTTTATCCAGGTCGCTGACGGGCAGCGTCACGTTGATGCCGTCTTTTGACTTCCAGAGATTCAACCTCAAAATCTCTTTCGCTCGATTTTCGACGACCGGGGGATTGGCCCCGCTGCAAAGTATGATTCGCTCATGTCCCATGGGCTTAAATGGCGCGTGCCGCCAGCTCCTTTCGCATTTTTTCCACTCCCCACCACATGAATTTCTCGGCCGATTCTCGCGTGACGTCCGTCCCGTGTTCCCGGAACTGTTTTTTCAGCCACCCGGAAAAATAGCTTTTGGTGATCGTGGATGCCTCTTGGCAGTGCAGGTTCATGCCGGCCTTGAATTGGCCCAGGTTGTTCAGCGAGGCGAAGGGCTTCCCCAAACCCACTTGCCCGCCGATTTTTTTCGTCAGGAAATAATTCAGGAATTTATTTGTGAGCGTGCCGATGAATTTTTGCCCCAGCACGGCAAATTCACCGGGCTTCTTTAATTTGCGCAGCGTCGCGGCCAGATCGTCATGCGTCTTGGAAAAAAGCGAGGCCCCGCCTTCGGCCGCCATGTAATGGGTGACGGCGGTCACCAGCGCGCCGCGCGCCATTTCACCCCAATCCGTGCGCTGGTTTTTCCCGGACATTCGCCGGCTGATGGCTTGCGAGAGGGCGGCCGATAATTCCGCCAGCGACCCGCTTTCCCCCAGTTGAATCCCTACGGCTGCCAGATGCGCCACGGGATCTTTCTTGGTTCCGGCTACCGCCAGTTGCACCATCAAATGCGCCGCTTCGCGAAAACCCGCATCATCCGCCACTTTGGCATACGCCACTTGCGCCGCGTGCAGCGTCCGCTCCGCGATCACGGCGTTGTCAGCCCGTTTTTCGATCAGGCCCACCACGTCTTGCCACTTGCGCGTCTTCGCCAGAGTGTTTGGCTCTATATGTCCCATAGTCGCGTTAAAATTTGTGACCGTCGCGGCGGCTTAACCGCCCGCCATGCCATCGGGGCTTTGCTCAAGGAGCCTGTCGGGAATATGGAAATCCAATCAAATGAGCCAGAATCCCGCCAACCATCCCTTGCCAAAGCTTTGTCATTTTTAATCCGGCTAAAATTTCAATCTCGGCGCAAAATCTGTTTCTGCTTTCCGCCCGCGCCTTTCGTTTGTTACTTTCCCCGCCATGCCGTCACTGGATTTCAAAGGTAAATCGTTCATCTACACGCACCACCTCGGCGTGCCGTATCGCGAATTGAACGTGGTGCCGGAGAAAAGCTCGCCCGCGCCGGGCAAACCGCCAGACCTCGACGACAATCTCATTCTCCACGGCGACAACCTCGAAGCCCTCAAAGCGCTGCTCCCGCGCTACGCCGGCAAAGTGGACTGTATCTACATTGATCCTCCCTACAACACCGGCACCGAGGGCTGGTGCTACAACGACAAGGTAAACAGTCCGTTGATGCGCGAGTGGCTAAAAAAATCCGCTAACCCTGTCGAGCGCGAAGACCTCCAGCGCCATGACAAATGGCTCTGCATGATGTGGCCCCGACTCCATCTCCTTAAAGATCTGCTCGCCGAAGACGGTGCCATTTTCGTCTCCATTGACGACAATGAAGTTCACCGGCTAAGGGCAGTGATGGACGAGGTGTTCGGTGAAGATAATTTCGTTGCTACAATAATCTGGCAAAAGAATTATTCTCCAAAAAACACAGCAAGTTATTTTTCCGAAGACCACGATTTTATTGTGGTTTACGCAAAACATCGTCCAAGTTGGAAGCCGGAACTTCTTGCACGCACAGACGAGCAGGATGCCGCATACAAGAACCCCGACAACGATCCACGAGGTGCGTGGAAAACCGGGGATCTTTCAGCTCGCAATCCATACAGCGCTGGGGTTTATCCAATTACTTGTCCTGGTGGTCGGGTTCTAACCGGTCCGCCGGAGGGACGCTATTGGATAATTTCAGAAGCAAAATTTCGAGATTGGGACAAAGACAAAAGGATTTGGTGGGGAAAGGACGGTAACAGCGTCCCACAGGTGAAAAAGTTCCTCACCGAAGTGATGCAAGGCCGGGTGCCTCAAACACTTTGGTTTTACACAGAAGTTGGGCACACAGACGAATCAAAGAAAGAGGTAAAACAAATTGTCGGGTTTGAAACAAGAGAAGAGGGAACCATCACTCCCAAGCCTTCGCGGCTGATTCAACGCATTCTCGAAATTGCTACTGACAAAAATTCTGTCGTCCTCGACTCCTTTGCCGGCAGCGGCACCACGGCCCACGCAGTTCTGGCATTGAATAAAAAAGACGGCGGTAATCGGAAATTCATCCTGTGTGAAACGGAGGATTACGCCGACACGCTCACCGCCGAGCGCGTCCGGCGCGTTATCCACGGCTACGACTACACCGGCACGCAGGAAACCGAATTGCATCCGCCGGAAAAAATCACGTGGACCACCTTCGGCAAAGATAAAGCACGCAATGAAATCATCGAGCGCATCGAAGGCATTGAAAACCTGGAGCGCGCCAATTACGACAAGATTGAAAAGAAAATCACCGATGGCGTTTTGACCATCGTCGGCCAGAAACAGATTGCAAAAAAAATGCCCGGCCTTGGCGGCTCATTCGCCTACGTGGAACTGGGCGAGCCAATGGATCTCGCCCGCCTGCTGGCCGAAAAACCCGGCACGCTGCCCAATTTCGCCTCGCTATCCCGTTATCTCTTTTTTACGGCCACCGGCCACACGCTGCCCGCCACCGCCGCACCGGCGGCAACGAAATCGCCCGCGAAAGCCAAAGGCAAAACCAAATCCAAACCGCAGCCATTGCCAGCCGATGGCCCGGTCTTGATTGGCGAGACGGCGGTATGGCGCATCTATTTGCATTACCAGCCAGATGAAGCCTGGTTGCGCAGTCCCGCCGCTGCCTTCACCCGCACCCACGCCGAGGCGCTCGACGCAGCGCGGCAAAAGGAGGCTCCCGGCAAATCGGTTCTCGTCTTCGCCGCCGCCAAATATATCTCGCACCGTTCGCTGCGGGAATTGCGCGTGGATTTCGCCCAGTTGCCCTACGCCCTCCACCGCGTCCAGTCTGAATGAAGCGCCTCGAATACCAGGAACAGACGGTCGAGCGGTTCACGAGCTACCTCGAAACCCTCGTGGCCAAACGCGACGCGGCGGAACGGTTCGCCGCTCTGGCGATTCAGAATGGCATGGAACCGCCCGTCGTGGATTGGTGCGGCCAGACTTGGGAATCACTCAAAGCCGCCGGCGTGCTGCCAAAGGCCAAGGATGCCAGCGGTAATCTTTTCGTCCCGCCGTGGTTGCACCGGTCGGATGGTATTGGCCGGCCCGTGCCGAATGTCTGCCTCCGGCTGCCCACGGGCGCGGGCAAAACGTATCTCGCCACGCGCGGCATCGAGCAGCTCCAGCGCCTTTACTACCGCCGCACTCACGGCCTCGTCCTCTGGATCGTGCCGAGCGATGCGATTTATTCCCAGACGTGGAAAAATCTCGCCAACCGCGAGCATCCCTACCGCATGACGCTGGAGCGCGCCAGCGGCGGGCGCGTAAAACTGCTCCGGCGCGGCGATGCCTTCACCAAGGCCGACGTCGAAAATTATCTGTGCGTTTTCGTGATGATGATGGCGGCGGCGGCGCGTCAGGACACCGATGTCTTGAAAATGTTTCAGGACACCGGCCGTTATCCCGGCTTTTTCCCGGCGGAAGATGATTTCGAAGCACAGCGCGAGTTGTTGAAGCTGGTGCCGAATCTCGGCACGCTCGACCTCGCCGAAGGTGCCTGGGGCGGCGGGCCGACCATCAAACAAAGTCTCGGCAACGTGTTCTGTCTGGCCCGCCCCACAGTGATCCTCGACGAAGGCCACACCGCCTACACGCCGAACCGTCGCACCACCCTGGCGAAATTCAATCCCAGTTTTATCCTCGAACTCTCCGCCACACCTAACAGCGCCAAGGAGCAGCAGAGCAATGTGCTGCACAGTGTCACCGGCATGGCGCTGAAAAAAGAGGAAATGGTCAAGCTGCCGTTGAACCTGCACAACGCCGGTCAGGGCGACTGGAAAGACACGCTCATCGCCGCGCACGCCAAGCTGGCGGAATTGCAGAAACTCGCCGACCGCGAGCGGGACGAGACCCAGCGCTATTTGCGGCCCATCCTGCTCATTCGCGTCGAGCGCACCGGCAAAGACCAGGTCGAAGCCGGCAAGGTTCACGCCGATCATGTGCGCAAATTCCTGCACGAACGTCTGGGTGCCAAGGACGGCGAGGTGGCGGAAAAAAGCAGCGCCGAGGATGAATTGTCGGTGCATGACCTGATGGATGAAACCTGTCCGGTGCGTTTCATCATCACCAAGGCGGCCTTGCAGGAAGGCTGGGATTGCCCCTTTGCCTATGTGCTGGCCGTGCTGGACGAGACCACCGCCAACAAGGCGTTGACCCAGATGGTTGGGCGCATTCTGCGCCAGCCCAACGCGGAACTCTATCCCGCCAGCCGCGCCACGCTGAACGAATGCCATGTTTTCGTTCACCGGCAAAATGTCGCCGACGCCGTCGCCCACGTCCGCGAGGGTCTCGCCAGTGAAGGCATGGGCGATCTCGGCGAACTCGTGCGCGCCGCCGGCACCACCTCGACGGATGCCAACATCGTCACCGTCGAAGTCGAACGCCGACCGCAATTCCGCCGCCGGATTTTCCTGCCCCGCATCCTCGCTCGCGAAGGCGATGATTGGCGTTTGTTCGATTATGAGAGCGATCTTTTCCCCGCCGTGCCGTGGGATGCGTTGACCTGGACCAAGGCCGCGACTTTTTCACCCGACGATGCCTCCGCGCTGGCCCACACCCGCGTCACCGTGGATGTGGACCAACTCGGCCCCGACCCAAAGAAACCACTCGGCGCGGAAGAATCCGGCGACAAGCCGGAGCTGGATTTCCCGGCGTTGGTGCGACTGCTGGCGGATGTCATTCCCAGTCCGTGGCAGGCCGCCCGGATTTTGCGGGAGGCGCTCGCCGCGTTACGTGCCCGTGGTTTCACCGAAGACCAATTGCTTGCCAGCCGTTACCGGCTCATCGAGACCATGCGCGCCGATTTGCTGGCGGAAATTCATGTGCATACCGAGCGGGTGTTTTGCGAGTTACTCGTCAGCGGCGGACTTTCCTTTCGGCTCGAAGGCAATGGCCTGAGTTGGGAACTGGTGGAGAAACTGGCCTTCGAGGTGTCCATCCCGCCGGATAATCAGATCACCCACAAAAACAATGGCCAGCCGGTGGAGAAATCCATGTTCGAGCAAATCTGGAGCCGGCATTTCAACGGGCTGGAAAAAGACGTGGCGCTCTACATTGACGATGTCAAAGCCGTGCGCTGGTGGCACCGCATCGCCGTCCAGGCCGACTGGTATCTCGATGGCTGGAAGAAAAAACGCGTCTTCCCGGATTTCCTCGTCGCCTTGGAAGAAACCAAAGGCAAACCCACGCGGCTCGTCGTGGTCGAGACCAAGGGCTTGCATCTGCAAAACGACGACACCGAATACAAACGGAAGTTGTTTGAAGTGCTGGAAAAGCACAGCGGCAATGGCGTGCCCGTGGGCGAACTCACCCTCGACGCCCAGCCCGGCCCCATGCGTTTCCGGCTGGTGTTGGATGGCGATTGGAAATCCCAGGTGGACGCGGCTCTGGCAGATGCATGAATGATTTTGATTTAGTAATCCCGTAGCAACAAAACCAAAGAAAAATATGGCAGACCAGACGCCCACTGAAAAATTGTCGGAGCAACTACGATTGCGGGCGAATGAATACGCCAGTTTGGACGTGGAAAAACTGACGCGGAAGGATCTTGGGAAAGATGCTAGTTTTGAAGTGTTGCAGGAAAGTTTCTTGGCCTTTCAAGCCTTCGCCAAACGGATGGCTCAATGCACTTGGAAAGGCATTCCAATGCCGGTCATTCAGACGTGTTACAATAAATTGGATGAATTAAAAAATGTTTTAACCAGCATTCAGACATTCAATCTGATCAGGAGCGGGAACCCCAGTGGTGAAAGAAACAATTTTATCACCAACTTTGAGCAGCGGTGGGCGGAGAACTATAATTATATTTCACCACACCTTTGTTTTGCTGAGAGCGTGGATATGGGGTCGGGCACCTTCAAACAAACTCTGGCGAATGTTTTGAATGAGGCAAATGCTTCCAAGGAAAAATTTCA
>Ga0302282_1000034_pt1 | contig 96287 bp, 90 predicted proteins | sample III_Fen_E1_3_FD_198763 | JGI IMG/M metagenome (GOLD analysis project Ga0302282, IMG submission 198763) | Peat permafrost microbial communities from Stordalen Mire near Abisko, Sweden - III_Fen_E1_3 | ecosystem: Environmental > Terrestrial > Soil > Wetlands > Permafrost | place: Sweden: Abisko... | reverse complement strand
CGCGAGCGACATCTATTCGCCCGTCAGCGGCGAGATCACCGCCGTCAACCCGACCGTGGTGGACAATCCCGCGCTGGTGAACACCGCGCCGGACAGCGATGGCTGGTTTTACAAAATCAAACTGAGCAATGCGGCGGAAGTGAACGCGCTGCTCTCGCCAGCGGATTATCAGAAGCAGATTGGCGGATAAAAATCCGCCTCTTTATCAAACCGTATTGCCCTTAGTGCCACAAGGCGCAGCGCTGACTCGACGTGCGCGGCATTCTTCATTGGTAGGTCTCTAATTTTTCCTCTTTAATTTGAGCCTCGTTACCTTGGCTGCTACAGCTTTCGTGCGTCACCGTTCGCGGGACGTTTGGTTTTGCAGGGCAGCGTTTGGGTGAGCGGCGGTCCTCCGATGCTTTTTCCTGGTGGAATGACGGACCGGCTTTTGTTGGCTGCCGAAAGGGTCGTTTTTTGACCAAAAGCGCGGCTTTCCATTCTGAAACCGAGGAATTCCGGGCTGGTTTTGCCAAATTTCGGGCCGCCGGCGGGGCTGGACGGGGCGGGCCGGCCGCAGCTCACCAATATTCTTCGACGTGGATGTTGCCGGGGTTCTTGCTGTCGCCGCGCTTGAAGCCTTTTTTCCCCAGCATCTCGGTCACGACCTTGATCATTTCCGGGTTGCCGCAGAGGAAAACATCGGCGTGCGCGGGGTCCAGCTCCACGCCGGCGTCCTTGGCCAGCGCGTCCTGTTCGAGGATGGCCTGGATGCGCCCGATGCGTCCGAGGAAATGCTGGTCCTGGTCCGGCCGCGTGATGCTGGGGATGTAGGTGAAGTTCGGGCGCAGCCGGGCGAGGGTTTCGAGTTCGCCGCGGTAGCCGAGATCCCAACTGTAACGGGCGCCGTGCAGGACGACGAATTTGCGCTGGGTCTCGGTGGTGAGAATGGTGCGCAGCATGGAGACGTAGGGCGCGAGGCCCGTGCCGGTGGCGATGAGCACGGCGGTCTTGCCGGCCGGGGTGCGGTCGATGGTGAAAACGCCGCTGGCTTTGGGGCCGAGAAATACTTTGCTACCGTGTTTCAGCGCAAAGAGGCGCGGAGTCAACCCGCCGCTGGTGATTAGGGTGATGTAAAATTCGACGTAGCGCCGCTCCACACTGGCGGAGGCGATGCTGTAGGCGCGGCGGATGAGCTTCTCGGCGTCGGGCGCGGGCGTTTCGGTTTCCGCTCCCTCCACGCGTGGCGCGGAGCCGGGCAAACCGAGCACGGCGAACTGGCCGGGCTTGAAGTCGAACAACTTGCCGTCCGGGCGGACGCGGAGCACGATCAGTTCGGGGTGGATTTGCTCGCGTCCGATGACGTTGGCGTTACAGGCATTGGCGGTGGCGGTTTCGGTGCTCATGGCGGAATAATTTCAAGGCCTGAAATCAGGCTGGTCGGTTCGGTGCTGACTGGCTGGGGCGATGCATGGCATCAGTTAATCGTCCGGAAATTATAGGGCTGTCGCGTCGGATATCAATGCCGGTCTTGCCGGGAAAAAAGTGCGGCGAGCGGCGGACGCCATGGATTTTATTTTTAATTGTCCGGTCAAATGGCATACTGCCCCGGACATTGTTGCTGATACTGATTATGAATATCCGGCTCTTTATCAAACCGAATTGCCCGTGGTGCCACAAGGCGGTCGCCTGGCTGGATGAGCGCGGGCTCAAATATGCGCGGCTCGACGTGATCACTGACAGCAAGGCGTTCACGGAGATGATCAATCTGTCCGGCCAGCGGTTCGCGCCGGTGATCGAGGTGGACGGCAAAATTCTCGCCGACTTCGGCCCGGAGGAATTGGCGGAATTTTGGAAACAGTTTGAAGCCGAAAGAAAGCATTGAATGACGACAACTGAATTGAAAGCCCGCCCGCGGCTGCCCGAATGGCTGCGCATCAAGCTGCCGACGTCGGAGAGCTTCGCGCAGACGCGCAACCTGCTCGGCGAACTCAAGCTGCATACCGTTTGTGAAAGCGCCAAATGTCCGAACCATTGGGAATGCTGGGCGAAAGGCACGGCCACGTTCATGATTGCCGGCGACCGCTGCACGCGGGCCTGCGGCTTTTGCGCCGTGGCCACCGCCAAGCCGCTGCCGCTCGAAGCCGACGAACCGCTGCGCGTGGCGGAGGCGACGCGCCGGATGAAATTGAAGCACGTTGTCATCACCGCCGTGGCGCGAGATGACATCGCGGATGGCGGCGCGGAGCATTTCCGGCAGACCATTGAAAAAGTGCGAGAGTTGAATCCGAAAACGGTCATCGAAGTGTTGGTGCCGGATTTTCAAGACAGCGACGCATCCATCGAAATGGTGCTCGCCGCGAATCCGGAGATTTTCAACCACAACCTGGAAACCGTCCGCCGCCTGACGCCAGAAGTGCGGCATCGCGCGACCTACGACCGCTCGTTGAGCGTGCTGAAAAAGGTCAAAGACCGGCGCGGCAAAACCATTTTCACCAAGTCCGGCCTGATGCTCGGTCTCGGCGAACGCGAGGAAGAAGTTTTGACGGCGATGGCGGATTTGCGCGCGGCGGGCTGCGACATTCTCACGCTGGGCCAGTATTTGCAACCGACGCTGAAACATCTCGCGATGGTGGAATTTATTTCGCCGGAGAAATTCGCAGAATACAAGGTGCGCGCCGAAGCCATGGGTTTTGTCCACGTCGCCAGCGGGCCGCTGGTGCGCAGCTCGTATCACGCGGACGAGTTCAACGCGCCGTTTGTACTTGGTTAAAACCAGGTTGTCAACGAGTGTAGAACGGATGGTGGAGGAGCAGGCGGATGGCAATGACCGCGCAGATGAGGAAGATCGCAAAGCCGGCAATGGTGATGAGCAACTTGAGCTGGCGGGCTCGGTCCAGAATTTGGGCGGCCTGTTGTTTTTCCGTTTCACCGAAAGTGGCCAGCCGGTTTTCCAGCGCGGCGCTGATGAGCTCCTCGTTTTTCAATTCAAGCGTCAGCCAGCGGCCCTCGAGATTCTTCCATTCGTCCGGCAGGCGTTGAAGTATTTCCGCGTTCGCCGTTTGAAAGCCCCAGCGCGTCCAGAACGGCGAGGTTTCCTGCGTCCAGATTCGAAACACGCCGTGGTTGGCCGCCAGACTTTGGATACGTTCCCAAAATAATAGCCGCGCGCCGTCGGCGACGGAATAATCCGCGTAGTCTTCGCTGTGCGTTCGCAGGTGCTGGCGTACAATCTGCAAGCCGATCGCGCCGGCGAAACTTACGCCTGCCTCGACCACTTGAAATTCGGTGAGGCGGCCTTCCAGTTCATTCGCCGGCAGCTGAGCGGTCAGCCAGAGCGCTTTGAGCGCGGGCAGGTCGTCCACCGTGGCCCGGCGAACACGGAGCGGCAATGACATGCCTGATTATAAAAACTGATGGCATCATTGCAATTGCAGCAGATAAAAAAGATTAGCCGTCCCCGGAAGCATCGGGTTGGTGAAATTGAACCCGCCGGCGGGCGTGAACGGATTGGTTGAGATGGTTTTCCACTGGTTCAAGGGCAGCGCGAGGTTGGTGCTGGTGAGGAGGTAATAGTTTTGTCCGGGCCAGCCTTTGTTGCCTTGAAGCACCAGGTTGGTTCCGGCGGTTTGGATGGAGTTAAAAACGGGCACGTCGGGAATGCCTTCCAGCGGCAGCGACGCAATCCAATTACTCACGATCAAAATGTCCGGCGTGTCCATGAGGTAGGAATCTAGCGGCGGCATCTGGATGGATGGCAGGCGGCCGAGGTCACGCACCGAGATTCGCGCAAGCAGAACGGAATTGGTGGGCGACTGCGGCGCGATAATTAAATTGTTGGTGTTGCCAAGATTGTTTGCCGGGATGGCGCGGATGAGTCCGGCGTTGGCGGTCGAAGTCGTGATGCGCGCATCCCAGTTGGCCAGTTGCGCGCCGCCGCCGGGTTGGTGGCACTGCGCGCAGTTGGCGGCGAGAAACGAGCGGGCCCGATATTCCAAGGACGCGGAAGTGTTCGTCGCCGCCGCGAGCGCCAGCAGCGTGGCGGGGTCGTTTGTGACGGGAGCGCTGAAATAGCCGGCGGCGCTCAACGCGGACAGCTGGTTGGTGGTCACCGCGCCGTAAGCGAGGTTTCGGTTCAGTTGTTCCGTGCGGAAGCCGAGGCCGTAACCTCCCGCTGCGGTGTGGCAAACGAGACATTCCGAACGGCTGGGATAATGCCAGATTTGCGTCTGCAAAATTCCGCCGTTGTTGATGACAAACGTGTCGTTCGTGCCGGCTTCCGGAACAAGCGTCGCGTTCGTGGCGGAATCCCAGCGGTAAGTGACACCGTAAATTCCGTTCGTGTTGCGAACGATGAAGCGCGTCTCGATTCGCTTCGAGGAAGCGGCGACGCCGTTGGTGAGTTCGAGTTCAAAATGTTTTATCCAGACCGTGCCGGTGGGAAATGACCAGTTGCCGGTGGCGTTGAAACCCATGGTGAGATTGCGATTTGGCACGGAGAACCAGCGCGACTTGATGGCGTTGTCCGACCAAAACGGCACGTTGAGATCGTAAGGTACGATGCCAGCGGCCGGAGCGAGCGTGGTCAGATTGGTGAAGGCGCCGGTGGCGGCCAGCGTGGGCGGCAACGGCGCACCGGTCGCGGTCGTGTTGTAATCCAGCCGCCCGATCTGGCCGTTATTGACTTGGGCGATGAGAACATCGCCGTTTCGCGGATCGGTTCCAAATGCGGATGGCCCGCCTGATGCGGTTGCCAGATATTGAAATGGAACGGTGTTGCTGCCGGAGTAATTCAACATCCAGACATTGCCGCTGCCGTTGTCGCTGAAGATGTACTCGCCGTAAAGTTGTGTCAGGCGGCTGCCGCGGTAAACCACGCCGCCGATGACGGAGTTGCCGATATAATTCGCCGTGCCGCTGTGCGGATATTCCTGGATCGGAAAAACCAATCCAGGCGGCGGATTGGTGAGGATCGTAGGCTGGCTCGGATAAAGCGGCTGGGCGAGATGCAATCCCTAGTAGTAAGCCCAGCCGCAGTTCGCGCCGTTGGTGATGACATCCACTTCTTCATAATCATCCTGCCCGACATCGCCGACGTAAATAAATCCGGTTGTGGAATCGAACGAAAACCGCCACGGATTGCGATAGCCGATGGAAAAAAATTCCGTGCGCACGCTGCTGGCGGCAAACGTGTGGCCGTTGAAACCGGTCGCGCCGACGAACGGATTGTCCGCCGGGATGAAATAGTTCGTCGTGTTTGCCGGATGCGGATTGGGCAAAAAATTTCCCGGCCGCTTGTCCACGTCAATCCGCAGGATCGCGGAGAAAAAATTGTTTGTGATGATTTGTGCGTTTGAGCTGCCGTTGTATTGCGCACCGCCGTCGCCGACCGACGCATAAAGATAACCATCCGCGCCGAAGTGCAGATCGCCGCCGTTGTGGTTGGGGGCCAAATCATATTCCGTGATCAGTGGAAGTTCAGTGTTGGTTAGTGCCAGGTTGGCATTGGTCGCAGTGACCTGAAATCGCGAAATACATTGATGCAGGCCGGAGCCAAGCGAGGTTGTCATGGTACGCGAAGAGAAAACATAAAAATATCCGTTGGTTGCATAGCCGGGATGAAACGCCAGACCGAGCAAGCCGGATTCGCTGTCGGTCACTACCGGCAGGCTCATGAACACCGTGCGGGTCGGCGCGGCGAGATTAGTGATGACGACGATGTTGCCGGTTTTTTCGAGGATGAACAACCGGTTTGTTTCCTGGGGTGGTGATGCGATGCAGACCGGCTGGGTCAAGGCCACCGTCGGGAACGCGTTGTTAATTGTGAAGCCGAATTGTGGCGGATTTGGCGGCAGGGTGAGCGACGTGTTCGGCCCGCGCTGCAATTGCGCGTTCGTGGCCAGCGCCAAGAACGTCAACGCGCAACCAATCGCCGGCCGGAAATTAAAAACAATCAGTTTCATTGTGTCAGACTTTAAATAAACCATTCCACGATCGAAACATTTGGCAAAAAATACCCACGCCAACATTTAAAACAATGGGGTGTTCACCCCATGTCACGCAAACCGGAAAATTCCGGAGTAAACAGTTTGAATTTTCCCGCTAATGTGCAATTTTCAGAGGATAATTTATTTATGAGCCAACTGAACAACTCGCAACTTCTCGATGCCCTGCAGTGGCGTTATGCCACCAAAGTCTTTGACGCCAATAAAAAAATCCCCGCCGACGTGTGGAGCGTTCTGGAACAGTCCCTAGTGCTGACACCGTCAAGCTACGGTTTACAGCCGTATCATTTCCTCGTCATTCAAAACCCCGCCACCCGCGCGGCGCTGCTCCCGCATTCCTGGGGACAAAAGCAAGTCGTGGACTGCTCGCATTTCGTGGTATTCACGGCGCGGACCGAGATGACGACGGCAGATGTGGACAAGTTGATCCAGCGCACGGTCGAGATTCGCAAACTGCCGGCCGGCGCGCTCGAAGCGTATCGCGGCATGATGCTGAGCGACGTGGTGAACGGACCCCGGGGAAAGGCGGCTCATGAATGGGCCGCGCGCCAGTGTTACATTGCGCTGGGTGGTCTCATGACCGCCGCCGCCGTCTTGGGCGTGGACGCGTGCCCGATGGAAGGACTCGTGCCGGCGGAATACGACAAGGTTTTGAAGCTCGAGGGGACCGGTTATAAAACGGTGGTGGCCTGTGCGCTCGGTCATCGTACTTCGGGTGACAAATACGCGAGCCTATCCAAGATCCGTTACGAGGTGGCGGAACTGGTCAAGACAATCTGATTTCAGGACGAACGTGGATTGATTACCCGCGTCGGTGGTTCACTGCTGGTCATAACTTTACCGGCTGCTGCATTAAATCGCTGATCCGGAGAAGCAGCCGACCAGCCGCGCCACCGTCCAGCACGCGGTGATCAAAGCTCAGGGTTAGGTAAGCCTCCATCACCGGCACGAACTGTCCCTTTGCCTCGTCCCAATGCGGCATTTTCCGGCCGGCGCCTAAACCCAGCACGAGCGTCTGTTCTGGCAGTGGAATCGGCGTGGCCCAGACCAGCCCGAACGTGCCGAAATTCGTCACGGTGGCAACGGAACCTCCGGTGGCGTCCGCTGGTAATTTTCTTTGGCGGGCAAGTTCCACGAGTTCGTTGTAACGCACGACCAGTTCTTTCAATGGTTTTTTGTCGGCGCCCCGCATTACCGGCACCAGTACGCCGTCTTCGGCTTCTACGGCGAAACCCACATCAATGGCCGACGGATGGACAATATTGCTGCCGACGAGCCGTCCGGCGACCGCGCTGTTCTCGGCCAATGCCAAGGCGAGCGCGCGCATGGCGTAAAGCGCCGGGCCAGGTTTGGGCTCGCACTTTTTGCGGTGGACGAGCACCGCGTCCAGTTGCACGGGCAAACCGACGGTGGCGATCGGCCGGGTCCAGCTCCGGCGCATCGCGTCGGCCACGGCCACACGCATGGACGACGCCTTGGTCAGCTTCTGCTGCTCCAGGTTCGCCATGAATTTTTCAAAATCCTCCACGGTCACGCGACCGGCCGCGCCGCTGCCGGCGATACCTGCTAGATCGGCGGCGCTCAAGCCGAGCTCCTGCATCCGCGCCTTCAGCCGGGGCGACATGTAACTGGCGCCGCTGGCATTGGCGGGTACTGGCAAACCGCGCACGGTCGGTTCGACGCGCGAGCCGGTGCCGCTGCGGGGCTTATTGGTGATAGTTTCGGTGTCGCCGGATTTCGTCGGTGCCGGCAGGTCGAGGCCGAATCGGGCGGCTTCTTCTTTGGAAGCTTCAATTTTTCCCAGCACGTCGCCGACGGCGTAACTCTCGTTGAGCTGCGCGGAAAACTTTTCAATTCGTCCGCCGCATGGCGCGGTGACGGTCATGGTAGCCTTGTTGGTTTCCACCTCGATCAAATCCTGGCCGCCTTCAACCTGGTCGCCAGGCTTGACAAGAAAATTAATGATGGCCGCCTCAGCGATGGATTCGCCGAGCTGGGGCATGATGATGGGAATCTGCGGCATAATTAAAAGCGGATGAGTTTTCGGGCGGCGGCGGCCACGCTGCGCGCGGTCGGTCGGTGCGCGGCCCAGAGATTGGGATGATAGGGCACGGGCGTGTCTTTGGCGTTCAGGCGTTGGGGCGGCGCATCCAGCAAACCGTAGCTTTCGGCGGCAACGCGCGCGATGACTTCAGCCGTCACGCCGCCCCACGGCCACGCTTCGCCGACACAGAGCAAACGCCCCGTGCGCGCGACGCTGGCGACGACGGTGTCGGTGTCGAGCGGTTTGATGGAACGCAAATCCACGACTTCCACCTGCCAGCCTTCGGTGGCGAGCTCATCCGCCGCCGCGAGGGCTTCATGCACCATCGCGCTGTAAGTGACGATGGTGAGGTCCCGGCCTTCGCGGGCGATGCGCGCCTTGCCGATGGGCAGGGCTTCGCTCGGCAGTTTCTCGGCCTTGAGATGGTAATAAAGAAACTTGTGCTCGCAGAAAATCACCGGGTCATCAATCGCCACGGCGGACAGTAGCATGGAATAGGCGTCTTCGACCGTCGCCGGCGTCAGCACGACGAGGCCGGGATAATGCGCGTAAATGGCCTCCAAACATTGGCTGTGAAAAGGTCCGCTGCCGGAAGTGCCGCCGAATGGCAAACGGACGGTGATGGGGCAGGGGACATTCGTGCGCCAAAAAAGCGTGGAAGCCTGGTTTACGATCTGGTTGAAGGCGACGGTGGAAAAATCCGCAAACTGCATTTCGATGATCGGCCGCATACCCTCGATGGCCGTGCCGACGGCGAGGCCAATGATGGCGTCCTCGCTGATGGGCGCGTCGAGCACGCGGCCGGGAAATTCCTTCTGAAGGTTTTTCGTGGCCTTGAACGCGCCGCCAAACGCGCCCACATCCTGCCCGTAAATGAACACGCGCGGATCGTCGCGGAGCGCGTGGGCCTGCGCTTCGCGGATGGCTTCGAGATAGGTGATGCTCATCGCAGCTTAAGATGTTTCCCGCAATTCATTCAAATGCTCCGAGGACAAGGCGCTCCATTTTTCCTCATACGGATCGGGCGCGGGTTCTCGCTGCGCCTGCGCAACCGCTTCCTCGATTTCGCGGATGACCTCGCTGCGCCAGACAGCGAACTGCGCGGCGTCGGCCAGATTTTTCTGGAGTAAAAATTCCTCCGCCACCTTCAAACAGTCGCGGCCCAGCGCGGAAGTTTTTTGTTCGGGCAGAATGTAGCCGGCGTCGTCGTGCTCGCCGTGGCCGCAGAGCCGGAGCAGGCTGGCTACGACCAGTTGCGGTCCGTGGCCGGCGCGGGCGCGAGCCACGGCGGAGCCGATGGTTTCCAGGCAATCGGAAAAATCCGTGCCATCCAACGAATGAGCCTCCACGCCATAGCCGGTGGCCTTGTTCGCCAGATCGGCGCAGGCGAACTGGCTGCTCGTTGGCGTGGAATAGGCGAACTGGTTGTTCGCCACAATAAGCACGAGCGGCAGCTTTTCGACGGCGGCCTGGTTCAGCGATTCGTGAAAAGCGCCGGTGGAGGTGGCACCCTCGCCGAGACACGCCGCCCCGACGATGCCGGAGATGCCCTTCATGCGGCGCGCAAAGAGAATGCCGTTCACCACCGAGACCATCGCGCCGAGGTGGCTGATCATCGGTAGATAACCTTCCTGCGGCCGGCCGCGATGGACATTGCCGTCCCGGCCGCGCATGGGGCCGAGCGCGGAGCCGAGGTAGGTTCGGACGGCATCAATGATCGGTTCGCCGAAGGCCAGCCGGCCGGCGGCGTCGCGGATCAACGGGGCAAAAACATCGGATTTATTAAGCGACACGCCGATGGCGGCGCTCAGGGCTTCCTGGCCGCGACCGAGAAAGACGCCGCCATGGATTTTACCCGCGCGGTAGAGCGCGGCAAATTTGTCATCCAACAGCCGCGCCCGCAACATATAGCGGTAGGCGGCCAGTTGCGTCTCGACGACGGAACGAGACCCGGAGACTGTTTGCAACATGGCCCGAGTTTAACGCCGTCCGCGCAGGCCAGCAATAATTCTTTCAGATGCCGGGAATTCTTTTGCCGCAAAATCCTTTATCGGCACGCGAGTGGAAAATAAACCGGCCCGATCATTCAAGCCGGTTCGCTGGGCGGTCACGCCCCCCAGCGGTCTGGTGAAACGCGGGGCAAGGCACGCAGCCGGTCGGGAAGTTTGACCTGGACTTTGCTCGGGCCGGCGGGGCAGTTGAAGGTGCTGGACTGGCGCGTACTCATGACTTGATTAAGCCAATTTTTCGCACATTCAAATGTGAAACTAAAACTATTGGGGAAAATCAAACCCAAACCTGACGGTTTCAAAGCCGGGCTGGATGTTCATGCAGCCCGGTTCGTAATATTTTTCTGACATTTTGTAGAAAATCGTCTGGCTGGCGGTGTAAAAAACTGTTAATTCCACCGGGTCAGAGACACAATTGGCGGTCAGATAGGATGAATTCTAACAAAAACAAATATAACGCGTTGCTGCTTAGTAACGACCAGAAGCTGGCGGAAACGCTACGGCTGGTGGCCCGGCAGGATGGCAGCACGCTGGGTGCAGTCCCCAATAGCGCGGACGCCCTGAGTTGCCTGCAGTCGCAGCCGCCGGACTTGGTTTTATTGGATCTCAAAACGACCGAGAACGAAAGTTTGGAACTGTTACGGCAGTTGAAGCATCAGTCGCTGCCGGTCTTCAGCATTGGGTTGGGCGTGGCGGGTGAATCGTCGGCGCTGGTCCGGGCGTTTGATTTAGGGTTAAATGAGTTTTACCAGTTGCCGATCGATAATAGCCTGCTGCGGGCGCGGCTTGCGGTGGCGCTTAATCTCAAGCGGCGGCTGGCAGAACTGACGCGGCAAAATGGGGAGTTGACGGAGGCCTGCCGGACGGCGGAGGCAAATTCGCGCGCCAAGTCGGATTTTCTCGCGACGATGAGCCATGAAATTCGCACGCCGATGAACGGGGTGGTGGCGATGACGGGCCTATTGATGGAGACAACGCTTACGCCGGATCAGCGCGGTTATGTGGAGACGGTGTACAGCAGCAGTGAATCACTGCTGACCATCATCAATGACATTCTAGATTTTTCGAAGATCGAGGCGGGCAAGATGGAACTGGAACAGCATGCATTTGACCTGCGCGGCTGCATCGAGGAGTCGCTGGATCTGCTGGCCCCGCGCGCGCTGGACAAAAAGCTGGACCTGGCCTACGAGGCGGCCGGGGCGATCCCGGCGCAGGTGGTGGGAGATGCGCAGCGGTTGCGCCAGGTGTTGGTGAACCTGCTGGGCAACGGATTGAAATTCACGGAACGCGGCAGTGTGGTGATCAGCGTGGAAAAACTGGCACCGGCCGCTGCCGGGGCGGAAAACCCCCTGGAACTGCGGTTGCATTTTGTCGTGCGCGATACGGGCATCGGCATCCAGCCGGACCGACTGGCGCGGTTGTTCCGGCCGTTCACGCAGGCGGATGTTTCCACGGCCCGCAAATACGGTGGCACCGGGCTGGGCCTGGTCATCAGCCGGCGGCTGGTGGAGTTGATGGGCGGCCGGATGTGGGCGGAAAGCGTGCCGGGTGAGGGTTCGACGTTTCATTTCACCCTCAGTCTGAAGGTGCCGGAAGGTTCCGCGCCCCCGGCCCACACGAAACGGCTGGTGCATCTGGCCGACCTGAAGATTTTGATCCTGGAGGACAATGCCACGGTCCGGAACCTATTGTTCGAGCAATGCCGCCAATGGGGGATGCAGCCGCTGGCGGTAGAAAACTCCGCCCCCGCGCTGGATTTGTTCCGCAAAGGCCATAGCTTTGACCTAGCGCTGGTGGATGCCACGCTGCCCGGCCAGGACGGGGCGGCGGTGGCGGCGGAAATGCAAAAGTTTTCGGCGGCGGCGATGATGCCGGTGGTATTGCTGACGCCGGTGGGCAAAAAAGCGAGCGGCGCAGATGAATCGCGCGTGATGTTCGCTCATACGATCAATAAACCGGTCAAGCCGGCGCAATTGTGTGCAGTACTGGAACGGGCGGTCTTGAGTCCGAGGATTCCGAAGGGTCAGACTGAACCGGCCAAGACCGAGCCGTTGCTGGCCACCCGGCTGCCGTTACTCATTCTGGTGGTGGATGACAACACGATCAACCAGAAGGTGGCGGTGCGGATTTTGCAGCAGTACGGCTATCAGCCAGAGGTCGCCAGCAACGGCCGCCTGGCATTGGCGGCCATCGAACGTCAACCTTTTGACCTGGTTTTCATGGACGTGATGATGCCGGAATTGGACGGTCTTGAGGCGACCCGGCTCATCCGCAAACGCCAGATGAGCGGTGAACATAAGAATTTTCAGTCGCGTATCATCATCTGCGCGATGACCGCCCACGCGATGGCCGGTGACCGGGAAAAGTGCATCGCCGCCGGCATGGACGATTATCTGGCCAAGCCCGTCCGGCCCAAGGATGTCCGCGACATGATTGAAAAGTGGGGCGGGAAGATTGCCGTGGATCCGAACGACCACCGTAACCCAGCCCAACCGGAACCCGCGGCGGATGCGCCGGTGGATTTGACACGGATGAATGACCTGACCGACGGCAATCTCGACAACCTGCGCGAACTGGTGGAGATGTATTTTACGCAGACGCAAAAGCAGTTTGTCCAGATGCGCGAAGCCATCCGGGATGGCAAGGCGGATGCAGTCCGCCGCGTGGCGCATAGTTGCGCCGGGGCTAGCGCGACCATGGGGGTGACGCATTTGGTGCCACATTTGCGGGCGCTGGAAAAACTGGGCGCGTCAGGAACGTTGACGGACGCAGGGCGGATTTGTGAAAATGCCGCCCAGGAATTTGAGCGCGTTCGGGAATTTTTGAAGACCCAGCCGGAACTCGCCCGGGTCATTGCCAGTCTTAATCCAGCATGAAAAAAATCCTGATCATCGAGGACGACCAAATTGTGGCCAACGTCTACCGCAATAAGCTGGCGGTCGAGGGCTACCAGGCCGAAGTTGCGCCCGATGGCGAGGCGGGGTTGAAGGTGATGCGCGTCTTTCAGCCGCACCTGTTCGTTCTCGACCTGATGCTGCCGACGATCTCCGGCGTGGAGGTCATCCGGGAAATCCGCAAGGAGCTCGAGTTTGCCAAGACGCCGATCATTGTTTTTTCCAACACCTACCTGACCAATCTCATCCAGGATGCTTGGCGCGCCGGGGCTAACAAATGCCTGTCCAAATCCAGTTGCTCGCCCAAGGATTTCATTGAAGTTATTCGGCACACCATCGGCGAAAGCGGGGCCATTCCACAGGCCGGCCTCACCACCACGAATCCGGGTATGGGCAAGTCCGCCAGCCTGACCTCGGAGAACGACGCGGAATTTCAAGCGGATCTCCGCAAGGCTTTCATTGAGAGCCTGCCGAACTCGCTCTACTCGCTGCGGATCGGTTTGCAGGGGCTCATCAAGGCGGAAAATGAAATGACCCGGCTCCGGCATGTGTATGACCTCTACCGCCGCGTCCACGCGCTGAATGGGAACGCCGGTTTGGCGGGGCTCGTACAGATCGCCCACATGGCATCCGCCTTTGAGGCGCTGCTGAAGGAAATTTACGAGAAGCCGAAAAACATCAATGCTTCCACCACCCGCACCATTGCCTCGGCCGTGGATTTCCTGGCCTTCTTGTTTGAACGCGGCACGTTGCCGGAGCGGCAGGAGGTCCCCGTCTCCAAAATCCTGGTGGTGGACGACGAGGCCATCTCCCGGCGGGCCATCGTCTATGCGTTGGAAAAAGCCCGGCTCAAATCCATTAATGTCGAGGACCCAGAGCAAGCCCTGCAATTGCTGCTGGAAAACGACTTCGATCTCGTATTTCTCGACGTGGACATGCCGGGCATGACGGGTTTCGAGCTCTGTGCCAAGTTGCGCGCCATGCCGCATCATAAAAAGACGCCCGTCATTTTCGTCACCAGCCTCAATGACTTTGACAACCGGACCAATTCCACGATGGCGGGCGGCAACGACTTCATCGCCAAGCCGTTTTTGTTCATCGAACTCACCGTCAAGGCGTTGATTTACGTCATGCGCTCCCGTTTACAGGCCTACCGGCAGGTAGCCGGTTGATCGGCGATGCTGCACGGCGAATTCATCCCAGCCACGGACAAAAACTCCTGCCGGCTGTTCGTGGTGCTCCACGGGCTGGGCGACTCTCCCACGGGCTGGCGCTGGCTGCCCGGTGCGCTTGATCTGCCGTGGCTGAATTACCTCCTCGTCCAGGCGCCCGACGATTATTACGGCGGCTATTCTTGGTTCGATTATCCAGGCGACATCGCCCCCGGCATTCATCGCAGCCGTGAGTTGCTTTTTAAGCTGTTGGACGATCTGCGGGCAAAAGCTTTTCCAACTGACCAAATCACCCTTGGCGGTTTTTCGCAAGGTTGCCTCTTGTCGCTCGAAACCGGGCTGCGCTACCCGCACCGGCTCGCCGGCATTGTCGGCATCAGCGGCTGGGTGTTTGCCATCGATAGTCTGATCCGCGACCTTACACCGGTCGCCCGCTCACAACGGCTGCTTGTCACGCACGGCCTACAGGATCCGCTGCTGCCCATCGGCGAAGTCCGCGAACAGATCCGCCAGTTAAAGGCTGCCGGAATGGACGTGGTGTGGCGAGAATTCCCCAAGGAACACACCATCCACGGAACCGAGGAAATTTCCGTCATCCGCGATTTCGTGCGCGCGGGCTATATGAGTAAATAAGCAGGTTGAAAGCCGAATGAAGCCACCATTTTCGCGCACAGTCCGTTAAATTTGTATCTTCCTACTTCCTGCTCCTTTTGTCTTAAATTTCCACGCTGCGGTTCGTGCCGGGCATCCAGATTTGTTCCGGGCACGCGGACGTTTCATTTTGCCAGTTCACCGCGTCTTTTACGGCCGCGCGCATCTTGGCAAACCACCATTGCGCCCGGGTCACGCGCGTGCGCGGGCGGCCGTAGATGCGGCACTGGGTTCCGTTGAATCCGAGTTCGAGTTGTTCGTTGGTTGTCATAATAGTTGTTTCAATTACGACACCACTTTCGCAGACGGGGTGGGACAATGGCTGTCCAAGCCGGAAGATTTTGTAAATTATTTTTTGGGACGAACGAAGAGGTTAACCGCCCATCAGCGCAGCTCGACCACGTCGCCCTTTTCCAGCGGAATCTGGGTGCCATCGAGCAGCACCTTCGCATCCAACGTCGCGCTTTCGCCCTGGCGGGTGATGATGATTTGCCGGGGGGCGTCCGTGCCCGTGTAATTAGACGTGGCAATCGCCTGCGCCAGCGTCAAGCCCTCCACCCAAGGGACGGTGGGGTTTTGCACCGCCCCGACGATCGCCACGCCCTGCGCTAGGGCCGCCGCCAGCGCCTGCTGCTGCAAGGCCGCGTTCTGGCCGGCCAGGTAAGCGTTTTGCTGCTTCAATCGCGCCGTGGAGTTGGTCGAGCAGCTCTGTGCGGCCAGCGCCAGCAGCAAAATGGCGAACAACATTTTCATCAGTCAATTTAACACCGGCAGGGCAAACATGGTTGCGGAAAATTATTTTTGCGCCGACACCACGGAGCTTTTCCATGCCGCCACCGCCGACTTGATTTCCGCCGCGCAATTCGCCTTCGGTTTCACAAAGCGCGGCGTAAACCACGGAAACGCACCGATCAAATCCTGCGTCACCAGAATCTGCCCGTCGCAGTCCGGCCCGCTGCCGATGCCAATGGTCGGCACGGCAAGCTGCTGTGAAATTTCCTTGGCCACAGGCGGCGTCACTAGTTCGAGGACGATGGCGAACGCGCCCGCCGCAGCCAGCGCCTGCGCGTCGTCCAGCAACCGCTGATGTTCCTCGTCATTCTTGCCTTTGATGTGATAACCGCCTTCTTCCAAAACGTGCTGCGGCAACATACCGAGATGCCCGCAGAAAGAAATTCCCGCCGCGACGATGGCTTGTACCTGTGGCAGAATTTCCCGGCCGCCTTCCGCCTTCACAAATTCCGCGCCGGCGGCAACGAGTTTCTTCGCATTGGCCAGCGCCTCGGCTGGCGTCTCGTAGCTTTTGAACGGCAGATCGGCGCCGAGCAGAGCGTTCGGTCGCGCGCGGGCGGCGGCGCGGACGTGATGCTCCATCTCCGCAATGGTGACATGCGTCGTGTCCGGATATCCCAGCACCACCATCCCGAGCGAGTCGCCGACGAGGAGCAGGGGAATGCCCGCATCATCTAGCAACTTGGCCATTGGGAAATCATAAGCCGTCAGCGCGTTAATCTTTTCGCCACGCACTTTCATGGCGCGGAAGGTGTCGACTGTGATTTTGGAATTCATTTTAAAGTCACCGACGGACACAGCTTGCCACCGATGAAAACAAAAACCCGAAGGTCGGTGTATTTCCCCAATCTGTGTGCATCTGTATTTATCTTTGGGTAAAACTCTTCAGCAATTCCACCGGCGTGGTGACCGCCGTGCCGACTTTGCCGACGACGATGCCCGCCGCGTGGTTGGACAAAATCGCCGCTTCCATCGGCGACGCACCCGCCGCAATCGCCAGCGTAAAAGAGGCGATGACCGTGTCGCCCGCGCCGGAAACATCAAATACTTCCTGCGCGACGGTCGGAATGTGAAACGGCTTTTGCCCGCGCTGGCACAGCAACATGCCGAATTCGCCGAGCGTGATAAGCAGCAGCGCCGGGCGCAGAGCATTCAGCAGTTTCTCCGCGACGAGCATCAGGTTTTTGTCCGCGAACGGATTTTCATTCTTTGTTTCGTCTGGCAAATCCGCCAGTTCAAACGCTTCCTTGCGGTTCGGTGTGATGAGCGAGAGGCTGCTCAGGTTCAGTTGATGCACTGGTTTCGGGTCCAGGCTCAACCACACGCCGCGCGCGTGGCAGAGCGCTTTGATTCCGTCCAGCAACGGCTGTGTGACCACGCCCTTGCCATAATCGCCCACAATGACCGCGTCGGCTTTCGTGAGCTTGGTTTTGAATTCCGCGAGCAGCTTCGTCGTGGTCTTGGCGTCGAGCGCGCCGCGCGTCTCGCGGTCGATGCGCACGACCTGCTGTTGCTGCGCCACGATGCGCGTCTTGATGCTGGTGTGACGTGCGACGCTTTTGATGAGGCCGTTACAACCGATGTTTTGCTCCCTGAGCAGTTTCAGCAGTTTCTTCGCGGCATCGTCCTGGCCTATCGCGCCGAATAATTCCGCCGGCGTGGCGAGTGAAACCAGGTTGCGCGCCACGTTCGCCGCGCCGCCGGGCATGAAGCTCTCTCTCGCGAAATCCACTACTGGCACTGGTGCCTCGGGCGAGATGCGCGACACGCCGCCCCAGATGAACTGGTCGAGCATCACGTCGCCGACGACGAGCACGCGGGTCTGTTGCGCGGCGGTCAGAATCTGCCGGGCGCGCGCGCCGGATAGTTTGTTGGCACTCATATTTTTAACCTCTAGTCTTCGCTAATCGGCGCTTATCTCCTGCAAGATTAGCGTGGATTAGCGGGGTTTGCTTTTGATCAATTTAAAAACGCCGTCAGCGGGCTCGTCGCACTTGCCGTTTCGCTCGGCGCGCCCAAGCCAATTTCAAACGCGGTGCGGCCCGCTTCCACCGCGAGCTTGAACGCGATGCCCATGCGGTTCGGATCATTAGCGACGGCGATGGCGGTGTTCACCAGCACGGCGTCCGCACCCATCTCCATCGCCTCGGCGGCCTGGCTCGGTGCTCCTAATCCCGCATCTACGACCACCGGCACGGTGGCTTGTTCAATGATGATGCGGATCTGGTCACGTGTCTGGAGGCCGCGATTTGAGCCGATTGGCGAACCGAGCGGCATCACGGTCGCACAGCCGACTTCCTGCAAGCGTTTCGCCAAGACCGGATCGGCGTTGATGTAGGGCAGCACGGTGAAACCTTCCTTCACGAGAATCTCCGCTGCCTTGAACGTCTCAATCGGATCCGGCAGCAGGAAGCGGGGGTCGGGATGGATTTCGAGCTTCACCCATTTTGGCAGGCCGGCGGCGACGGCGAGGCGCGCAAGGCGGACGGCTTCCTCGGCGTTCATCGCGCCGCTGGTGTTGGGCAGGAGTAGATATTTTTTTGGGTCAATGAATTCGAGGATGTTCGCGAACGGGTCTTTCTGGCCAGACAAATCGGCGCGACGGAGGGCGACGGTGACCATTTCCGTGCCGCTGGTGGCGAGCGCATCGCGCATAGCTTCCGGCGACGGAAATTTGCCCGTGCCGAGAATCAACCGCGACCCAAACTCGCGACCGGCAATGACCAAAGGTTTAAACGACATCCGGAATAATTTAGAAAATTGCGGCGAATTGTCGAGGCGGGAAGGGTAATATAACCCCGGCTAAAGTGTCCTTTTGGAGACCGATTCGTCGTGGATCCCAGACGCAATTATCCTTGAGCAGGCGCTTCTGCTGTGTCCGTTTTGCTTAAACGGTGCTTGAAATATTCGCTGAAATTGTTTGCTTTGTTGCGGACGGACGGTGGCGGGTCTGCTTACCTGTTGACGGTCGGAACTGCGTGCGCGGCGACGGTGACATGGTCGAAGAGCGTGGAGTTGAGCACGGAGTTGTTGTGCGCGGTAAGGGCGAGGCCGATAGAGAGATTTTTGTTGAGCGCATTCGTCACGCTGCCGGCGGCAAGCCAGTTGGTTCCATCGGCGGAGACGTAGCCGCTGAAGACACTTCCGCTGCGCCTGAGTTTGAACCAGTGCGGCAGTTTGGCTTCGGGGCCGTCGGCGCTGTCGCTTGCGCTGTCCGAGACTGTCCGGGATTGCAGCACGGAGCCGCCCTGGCCGGTGAATCCCATGAAGACGTATTTGGCGCCGGCGGAATCGTTCTCTCGCAGCATGACTCCGGCCTTGGCCCAGGGATCGGTGTATTGGACGGAGACGACGCGGGCGGTGATGCTGCCGTCGCCGGCGAGAGGGCGGCGGGCGAAGTGAAAGGCGTCGGCGGTTTCCCAAATGTCGCTGCCGGAGGCGAGCAGGTTGAAATCGCCGTTGAGAAAATCCGCCTCGCCGCTGACGCCGACGTTGCCGATGTCCGCGCTGCTCCAGCCTTTCGGCAGCACCGGCGGCTTGGCGCGCTGGGTCATGATCCATTTGGCAAACACGGCAACCGCCTTGTCGTCCACTACATTTTTGCCGAGCGGAGGCATCTGGTTTTCGCCGACCTGGCTGACGCGATAAAACAAAATGGATTTGTTCGTGTCGCCGGGCACGACCACTTTCGCGCCGGCGATGCCCAGCTGGTTGGCGACGGGGCCGTTGATGAGGTTCTGTTTCTTGAGCGGCGTCTCGAAGCGCGCATCGAAGAACGCGCCCGCGCCGCCGGGGCGGTGGCACATCGAGCAATTGGAGTCGAGATAAGAGCGCACGCGGATTTGCGGCGCGGCGGCGGTGTTCGTGATGTTGAACAGTCGTGCGTAATGGAAAATTTTCCGGTCCTCGAACGCGGCGTCGAACAGACCGAGGTGGCCGAGCGTGTGGAGCTGGTTGTCGGTGACGCCGTTCGGATATTTGAAGCTGCCGTTGAGCTGGCGGGTTTTGAGGCCGAGCACGCCGCCGCTCGCGGGCGTGTGGCAGGTGAGGCAATCCTGTCGGCCGGGATAAAACCAGTTTTGCGTGCGGGTGCCGGTGGCGGTCTTGATTTCGATCGGCTCGGTGATGCCGGTGGTGACGAGGTCGGCGTCGGAATCATCCGCGCGCCATTTGTAGCTCGCGCCATAAACATAGCCGTTGGTGTCGCGCACCATGAGGCGGGTTTCGAGGCGGCGGAGGATTTGGGGATTCGTATCATCCAAGGGCAAATCGAAATTCTTTACAAAGACCGAGCCGGCGGGAAACGTCCATTCGCCATTCGCGGAAAAGCTGATGACGGTGTTCGTCGGAATCGTGAACCAGCGCGTCTTCACCGCGCCATCCGACCACAGCGGCGAGTTGGGCGCGTACGGAATCAGAAAATCCGCCGGCCCCAGATTGGTCGTGTCAGTGAAAACGCCGGTCTGCGAAATCAGCTTCGGCATCACGCGCGTCGGCGGGGGCGGGCCGCCGCGTTGCAGCTTGAAAATGCGGCCGCCGATGCTGCTCATCTGGCAGAAATACAGTTCGCCGTCCGCATCCGTGCCGAAGGAGGACAGGCCGGTGTAATCGGTGCCGGAATTGGGGCCGGTGCCTTTGGGCATGACGCAGAGGAGAGTTTTCTTCACCGGCGTGGCGGTTTCGTCCAGCGCCCAGACGGTGCGGAAGACGTTGTCACCGAAAATATATTTCCCACCAAGGTCCTTCGCGAACTCTTTGCCGCGATAAACATAGCCGCCGATGACGGCGCGGCCGTCGGTGTGCGGATAATCGAGCAGCGGCCCGCGGCTGATGCCGATGAACGGTTCGATCATCTTGCCGAGATTGCCTTCACAGCGGTTCCACTGGAAATTCAGGCCGGATTCGCCGCGATTGATGAGGTCAATTTCCTCGCGCGAGCTTTCGCCGACGTCGCCGATGAAGATATTGCCGCTAGGCGGATCATAAGTCATGCGATGCGGACTGCGCAGGCCGAGGCAGAAGAATTCTTCCAGCACGTTTGATTGGCCGACGAACGGATTGTCATTCGGAATAAAATAATTGGCCGTGAAACCGCCGGTGGGCTGGCGCGGCGGCGCGTGGCTGATGTCGCCGCCACGACAATCCACATCAATCCGGAAGACGCCGGAGTATAAACTTTTGTTGATGATTTGGTCGTTGTCGCCGACGGAATTGTCGCCGTCCGTCCAGTAGAGAAATCCGTTGGTTGGATGAAAGAACATGCCGCCGCCGTGGTGCCAGACGGTCTGGTTGGTGAGGTCCACGAAGATTTTCACCGAGTCGGGGATGGCCACGCCATTGGCATCGAGCGTGTAGCGCTCCAGCCGGTCGTGGTAGGTATCCGGCAGATTGGGCACCGGCCGCGTGGTGGGCGAACCGGCGACGGTGCCGGGCTTGACCCAGGTATAATAGACGAACAGGAATTGATTCGTCGCGAAGCCTGGATGAAACGCGATGCCAAGCAGGCCGGAATCATCCCATCCCTGGCATTGGTTGCTGAGATCAAGGACGAGTTTTTTGTCGTTCGCCCCGGGATTGTTTCTAAATGACCAGATGCGGCCTTCGCGTTCCCAAACGCAAAGTTCATCCGTGCCGGGAATGGAAGTGAGACCGACGCTGTTGGTGAAGAGCAGATTGGTAAAGGCGTTGACCGCCGACCAGTTGCCGGAAATGGCCGGAGCCACCTCCGGCATGACGTCGTTGAGAAAGGCGCCGACGCAGAGGCGGTTGGTGAGGCCATAGTGGGCTTTGTCGGGGACGAAGATTTTGGCATCCGCGGACAAAAGGAAACTGCCCAGCAAAATGAAGGACAGCAGCCATTGGCAGTTTTGGTGAAGCGACTTAATCACACCGGAACACCGCATAAGATTCCCGGCAAAGTTTGCGCCGTCAAATTTTTTAGTGTGAATTTCCGCGCGATGAAACTAGCCTGACGCGATGTTTCGTCCCTGCATCGACCTGCATGAAGGCCAAGTGAAGCAAATCGTCGGCGGTACGCTGGGCGAATCCAGCTTGCGCACCAATTTCGTCTCCGCTAAATCCGCTGAGTGGTTTGCAGAGCTTTATCAAAGCGACCAGCTTTTCGGCGGTCACGTCATCATGCTGGGCCCGGGCAACGACGCCGAGGCGCGGGCCGCGCTCGCGGCGTTTCCGGGCGGACTGCAAATCGGCGGCGGCGTGAACGCGACGAACGCTCGCGGCTGGCTGGAGGCCGGCGCGTCGCACGCCATCGTCACGAGCTGGGTCTTCCGCGAAGGTCGCGTGGATTGGGCGCGGCTGGACGAGCTCGTCAAAGTCATCGGCAAAGGCAACCTCGTGCTCGATTTGAGCTGCCGCAAGCGAGACGGAGATTATTTCGTTGTCACCGACCGCTGGCAGAAATTCACCGAACTGGTCGTGAACGCGTCGACGCTGGACAAGTTTTCCGGCTATTGCGCGGAGTTTTTAATTCATGCCGTGGACGTGGAGGGTTTGTGCCGGGGCATCGACGGTGAACTCGTTGAGAAACTGGGCCAAGGGTCGCCAATCCCGGTGACCTACGCGGGCGGCGCAAATTCGCTTGCGGACTTGGAAGCGGTAACGAAATTAGGGCAGGAGAAGGTTGATTTGACCATCGGCTCCGCGCTGGACATCTTTGGCGGCAGCGGCGTGAAATATGAAGATTGTGTAAAATTCAACCGCCGTCAGAAGTAAGCTTCCGGCGGCGGTTGGCGGATCGGAAATTCCGTTGGTCTTATTTAACCTCTTCGATTTTTGTGGGAACCATGACTTTCTTGCCATCCTTTTCCTCGATTGTGCCGGTGACGGTGACCTTTTCGGTGTCGCCGTGGCAGACCGCATCGTGCGCGTCATTGCTGACCTCGTTTTGCTTGAGGAAGTAGTTGACGATTTTGCCGTCCTCAGTGACTTGGACGACGTTCTGGCATTTATCGGTGATATGCAGCGTACATTTGCCGCAGAACATGTTGCCGGTGATTGTGGTCGGTTTGCTGTCATCGGCCAGCGCACTGAAGGCCGCACCCCCGATGGCCAGGCCGGCCAATACGACGAGGGTCAGTTTTAATTTTTTCATAAGCATAAGCATTTGAGGTTTCGTTTTACTACCGTGTTAAGAAAGCACGGTTAATGAGTTTGTTCAAATTAAATGATGGCCTTACGCGGCGAACAGTTCGGTCACGACGAGTTGAAACTGGGGCACCAGCTTTTCCGCCAGGACTTCGCTCCCGGCCAGAATGGCGTTTAATTTCAGGCCAAATTCAAAGCTGTGGTAGATTTCCACATTGTCGTAGCGCGGATCCACCATCCACAGGCGCGGCACGCGGAACTGCTCATAGATTTCCTTTTTGACCACCGTGTCGGCGTGATGGTCGTCGCGGCTGATAATTTCAACCGCGAGAAACGGCTTGCCCGTGGCGGTGGTGACCAGTGCCAGATCGGGACACAACGCCGTGGTGCGGGAAATTTGGACGCGGGTACGCGGCGGCAGCAGTTGCGTGCTGGCCAGGCCGGCCACGCCCATGGCCATTTCGCGGTGAAGCCGGGCGCAGATTTGTTCGTGCCGGGCGCCGGGCGCGGAACGCGGCAGCGACGCGCCATTCAGGATTTCTTCGTAAGGCCGGCTCATACCGTAAATCAAACCAGTGATTGCCGCCCGCCGCAAGCAACCAATTTTCCAAAAACAAGGCTTGCAAACCCGGCCTGCGAACGGTAGTTTTCGTGCTCTTTTGAAATATTTATGTCTGTAAAAATCCGCATGAAACGCATCGGCACGAAAAACACGCCGGTGTTCCGCATCGTCGTGGCCGACAGCCGCAGTCCGCGCGATGGCAAGTGCATCGAGGAAATCGGCACCTATCAACCCCTGAAGCAGGGAGAGAATTTCACGCTCAAGCTCGACCGCGCCCAATACTGGGTCAGCAAAGGCGCCCAGCCGAGCGACACCGTGGCCAGCTTCATTAAAAAGGCGGTCAAGGCGGCTCCGGCGGCAGTAGCGGCTTAATTGTTTTTGCCATGCAGGAGTTCCTCGAATACGTCGTCAAAGGACTCGTGCAGAATCCCGGTGCCGTGACAGTGACGCCCGTGGAACGCGCGGGTGCGACCGTTTACGAGCTCCGGATGGATTCGTCGGATGTGGGGAAGATCATCGGCCGGCAGGGCGTGACCATCAACGCGATCCGCTCGTTGCTGCTCGTGGGCAGTGCGAAAAAAGGCCTGCGCAGCTCGGTGGAAATTGTTGAAGACCAGCCGGCAAGATGACTTCAATTTGAGGCACGGATGAAGATTGACGTGCTGACCCTGTTCCCGGCGATGTTTGCCGGGCCGCTCGATGAAAGCATCATCATGCGGGCGCGCAAGTCGGGATTGCTGGACTTGAAGATTCATCAGTTGCGCGATTGGACGCACGACCGGCACAAGACCGTGGATGACCGGCCGTTTGGCGGCGGACCTGGCATGTTGCTGAAGCCGGAACCGATTTTTGCAGCGGTGGAAAGTTTGCGGCAAGCTGAGACGAAAGTGATTCTGCTTTCGCCCGCGGGACGGAAGTTCAACCAGGCCATCGCCCGGGAATTGGCGCAGGAAAAGGATTTGCTGCTCGTCACGGGCCATTACGAAGGCTTTGACGAGCGGATTAGGGCAACGCTGGCGGACGATGAATTGTCCATCGGTGATTATGTGCTGACGAACGGCGCGTTGCCGGCAATGGTGGTGATTGACGCGGTCGCGCGGCTGCTGCCCGGAGTTTTGGGCGACGACGAAAGCTCGCACGACGAGTCTTTCAGCCAGGGATTGCTGGAGTATCCGCAGTGGACGCGGCCGGCGGAGTTTCGCGGTTTGAAGGTGCCGGACGTTTTGGTTTCCGGCAACCACGCCGAGATTGAAAAGTGGCGGCGCGAGCAGGCAAAGTCGCGCACCCAGGATCAGAGACCGGATTTGTTGGAATAAATTGATAAAGTTATGAACCAGGCATTATTGAATAAAATTGAATCGGTGCAGTTTCGCAAAGACGACGCGAAGTTCAACGTGGGCGACAGCGTCCGCGTGCATACCAAGGTCGTCGAAGGCGACAAAGAACGCATTCAGATTTTCGCCGGCGTTGTCATAGGCAAGCGCGGCGCGGGCTTGAACGAGACGTTCACCGTCCGTCGCATCAGCTACGGTGAGGGCGTCGAGCGTATTTTCCCGTTCCATTCGCCGCGGGTGGACAAGATTGAAGTCGAGCGCCAAGGCGATGTCCGCCGCGCCAAGCTGACCTACCTCCGCAAGCGCATCGGCAAGGGCGCGACGCTGGTCAAGGAACTGGGTGAAAAAGTCTCGTCCCCGGCCAAATAATTGTCCGTATTTTACCTAAAGGCGGGGCTGTAAGCCCCGCCTTTTGCGTCTCCGATACCGAGGGAAAAGTCCGTGTTTCGGACCATCCATTGTTTTTCAACCAATTGTTTATCAATAGGTTGCCTTTGTTAATTGACGGTGGCCGCCCGGGCCGGTAAGCTATGTCCGCTGATCGGTGCATGAAGCACGGACGGCAAATAAATTTATGGCAGAAGGATATTGTGTCAAATGCAAGGCCAAGAAAGAGATTTCTGATGGCGTTGAAGAAACCATGAAAAACGGCCGTAAAGCCATCAAGGGCAAATGTCCTACTTGTGGCACGGTCATGTTCAAGATTCTCGGCAAATCCGCCACCCCAGCCCCCGTTAATCCGAGCCCCACTCCCAATCCGCCGTCCGCTTAAATTATGTCCCAACAGCTCGCCTACGTCATCGTCACCCCTTACTCGCTTTACAAATCCCGCACCGGCGGCATTCTGAGCCGCCTCATTACCCGGACCGGACTCGACCTGGCCGGTCTGCGGATGTTTGCGCCGAGCCCGGAACTCGTCAAGGAATACGCCGAAACCATCGTTTCCGCCCATGACACGCACGACCGGAAAATTCAGGATTTGCTCCGGCAATACGTCCTGGAAAATCTCGCCCCCGATCCCAAGACCGGCCGCCGCCGCCGTGTGATGATGCTGCTCTTCCGCGGGGACGAAGCCGTCCGCAAGGTGCGTTCCGTCGTCGGCAACCTGAGCCCCGACCGCCGCGTCGGCGAGACCATCCGCGACACTTACAGCGACCTCATTATGGACGATTGTGGCAGCGTCCGTTATTTTGAACCCGCCGTGCTCGCCGCGCCCAGTGCCGAAGAAGCGGAAAAGAAGCTGAAGCTCTGGGCCCGTTACTCCGACTCCGACGGCGGGGTCTTGGAGAACGTCATCAATTATTCGATCAACGACCAGCCGGAACGCACGTTAGTGCTCATCAAGCCGGACAATTTTAAGTTTGCCACCGGCCGGCCTGGCAACGTCATCGACTTCTTCTCCCGCACGGGCCTGTACATCGTCGGCGCTAAAGTTCTTCGCATGAGCACCGCCCAGGCGATGGAATTCTACGGCCCCGTCCGCGAATTTCTCCGGGCCAAGCTCAAAGACGGCGTCAGCGCCAAGGCCAAGGACATTCTGGAAAAGGAATTCGGCTTCAAGATGTCCGCCGAAGACCAGAAGGCCCTCGGCGAAATCCTCGGACCGCTGCAAGGAGATTCTCAGTTCGACAGCATTGTGCGTTTCATGTCCGGCCATGCGCCCGGCGAAATCCCGCAGAGCGACTGGGAAAAACCCGGCACCGAGAAGTGCATCGCTCTCGTATATGAAGGCGTCGGGGCCGTCAACAAGATCCGCGACGTGCTGGGGCCGACCGATCCGTCCAAGGCGCCCCCCGGCTCCATCCGCCGCGAATTCGGCTCCACCATCATGGTTAACGCCGCGCACGCCAGCGATTCCGCCGATAACGCCAAGCGCGAATTCGGCATCGTCAAGCCCGGCGAAAACAACTTCAAACAGGTCATCGCCGACGCCTTCGGCAAGCTCTAATCCAGCCAGTCTTTACCCAAACCAAAGCCCGCCTGTAAAGGCGGGCTTTTTTGTTGAAGTGACCACGACTCTGTCCCCACATAGCAATGTTTGCTAGCTCAAGTTTAATTCCGTCGCTCCGGCGACAGGTCTGTTTTCGCCGACCCCAGAAAGCGCCAGAGGACTGGCGCACTCCAGGACGTTTCGCGCGGTTCGAGGGTCGTTGGCAAATGCGCCAGCGTCTTGGAATGCGGCGGCCCTCCGCCGATTTTTGTGACAGGAAAATTGTGCGTCGGATTGCGCCTGCGGTCACCGATTGGAAATAATCCAGCCGCAACTGCGGGATTGAACCGGCCGCGCCACGACGGCATGATGCCGACGTGCAGTCCCTGACGCCATGAATCCGGTCACGCTCATTCTCACCATCTTTGCTGCGACTTATCTCGGGATCGCGGTTGGCTTCATTCCCGGCTTGAAGCTGAACCGGCCGGGCATCGCCCTGTTGGGGGCTATTGCCATGATGATTTTCTGCGGTGTCACCACCAGTGACGCGGTTTCCTTTGTCAACTGGCCGACCATTTGCCTGCTCTTCGGATTTTTTGTGATCTCCGCCCAGCTTCGGCTCTCTGGCTTTTACGATTGGGTGGCCGCCCAGCTCGCCGGTCAGCTCGGCCATCCCGCGCGGTTCCTGTTGCTGCTGATGCTGGTGACCGGCGGACTCTCTGCCGTTCTGAACCACGACATCGTCTGCTTCGTCTTTGCGCCAATCACCGGCGTGGCGCTTCTGCGGAAGCGGATCAACCCGGTGCCGTTTTTGATTGCACTGACCATCGCCAGTAACATCGGCGCGGGCGCCACGCTCATTGGCAATCCGCAGAACATGATGATCGGCCAGATCGCGCATCTGGATTTTGGCGGCTATCTGGTGTGGAGTCTGGTGCCCGTGGTGTTCGCCTTGGCGGCGGCGTATGGCCTCATCTGGCGAATGTCGCGGAACCGGCTGGCGGCGATGACCGCCATTGAAGCTGGACCGGTTTCGCCGGCCTATCCCTTCAACCGGCTCCATACCATCAAGGGCATCGTCATCCTCATCGTGGTCATCGGGCTGTTCTTCACGAAAATCCCGAAAGAAATAATTGCGCTCGCCGCCGCCGGAATTCATCTGGCGAGCACGAAATTCCGCACCGAAGATCTGCTGGGGCTGGTGGAATGGCCGATCCTCGTGCTTTTCATGGGCTTGTTCGTTCTCGCCGGCGCGTTTCAATCCACCGGTTACGGGGAACACGCCATCCACTGGCTGGCTCAGGGCGGGTTCAACCTCAACGCGTCCGTCAACCTCACCTTGACCACGGCCGCGCTGTCCAACCTGATCGGCAACTCCGCCGCCGTGATGCTGCTGGTTAAGGTGGTCAATCTTGCCGGCCCGGCCACGCCCTATGTGCTGGCCCTCGCCAATAGTTTCGGGGGCAGCTTGCTCATCATCGGCAGCGTGTCCAATATCATCGTGGTCCAGCAGGCGCGGGAGTTGGGCATCCGGATTTCCTTCTGGGATTTCGCCCGGCTGGGCATACCCGTGACGCTGGCGGCTTTAGCCGGACTGCTCGCCTGGATCAGCTTGATCGTTTGAAGGTGGCGGGTGGGTTACGGTCAAAATAAAAACGCCAGGTAAACCGCCACTGCCAGGCCGGTGACAACGAGAAAACCCGCGAGGACGAAGGTGAAGGTTAGCCCGTAAGCCAGCCGGAACTGCCCTCGATCCAGCGCCCTGATATAGCGCTGATGTCGGATGGCGGCGATGAGGTTGACCAGCACACCGCCCACAATCAGCGCGATGCCGACCGGGAGGGAAATACCATTGTGCGGCGGGGTCACGGTCAGGTGGTTGCTCTGCGCCAGTTCCTGCAGAAATAATCCGAACCGGGCCACCACAAAACCAAAGGCCATGAACGCGATGCCCGTCCGGATCCACGCTAGGAACGTGCGCTCGGCCGCCAAGTAAATGCGCGGATCGGTAGGGGAATAGTCAATCTTGTTCATGTTCGGGCCGAATGGAAAATATCACCCGCAATCTATTATTCCAGTGGTTTGTTGGATCATCGCGGCCGACAAAATTGTCCCGGCTTCCCGATATTGGACACTCGGCTGATTAAAACAGGACACTTTAAGCCATTACATAGGGCAGGGAATTGTTGGTGAAAGCCGGCGTGAACCCCGAAAAAAGACCGTAAGCTGGGAGACCGAACGCCGTCAGCGGAGCAGTGGGTAAAATGAAAAAGGAGCCAGATTTGCATCCGGCCCCGTGTGGTGATGAGGTAATTCCGCCTTCACCAAGGCGTAAAACCTAGCGACCCGACTGAATATCAACGCTGCCCGAGCCAGGCCGCAAGCAAAACCTCTGTGCCTACAATAAACCGGACAGCGCCATGACAAATATTCGTACCGCATTTCCCGGGCCATTTTTTCGCACCGGCTCCACTGCCAAACCCGCATCGGGATTGGAGTTCCGATTTTGCTTCAACTCTCTGAGTTGGGTTGCGCAGATGATTCAATTCGTTGGAAACATTCGGCGGAAAAACTGGCTTGTAAAATCGGTCATTAACTTCAATATGGCCACATTAGCCCATGAATCGCCTGCGTTTGTTCCTCGCTTTCACTGTTGCCATCGACATTTGCCATCACGTCACGGCCGCGGAACAGCCCGCCGGCAACCTTCGCCTGCCAGAAAGTGATTATTATTGGAAGGGGACAAAGGATTACATTGAGACCAACTCCGTCCCGGAATATCGGCACGCCTCGGCCAAGGCTTTCGAGGCGTTCAGGGACCTGAAATATGGCGTGCGAATCCACTGGGGACTTTATTCCATCGCCGGCAAACCCGGAGAATCGTGGCCGTTTCTGCCGATGACCTTCGCGCAGAAGCAAGCCTACCAGCAACAGTACCTGACCTGGAATCCTTCCGGCTTCAACGCCGAGGATTGGATGCGGACCTTCGCCGCTGACGGGCTGAAAATGTTCGCCTTTACCGCCAAGCATCATGAGGGCTTTTCCATGTTCGACACCCGGACACGCGTCAAAAGCCGGGTGAACTGGACGGCTCCCGGTGGTCCCGCGTTGGAAGATTGCGATCTGGCTTACAGCATCATGGAAACCCCGTTCCAGCGCGACGTCGTCGGGGAACTTTGCGCGGCGGCGCACCGGCACGGCCTTAAAATTGATCTCTATTTTTCCAATCCCGACTGGTATGACGCCGACTTCCGCCCCTATGGCTGGAGTCCCATTACCACGCCCGGCGCCACGGCGCATCCCGAACTTTACGGCCATTCGCCCATCGCGCTCTGGGGCGGCCCCAAGGTTTACCAGACTTTTCCCGACCCTACCCCGGCCGAGGAAGCCCGGATGAACGTCCGCCATCGGGAACAGTTGACCGAGCTGCTGACTCATTATGGGCGGATTGACATGCTTTGCCTGGACAACTGGTTTGGCCGGGAAAACTGGCCCGCCACACGCGACACCATCCTGGCCCTGCGGAAGCTCCAGCCGGACGTCATGCTCCGAGCCCGCGGCATCGGCAATTACGGCGACTATTTCACGCCCGAGGGTTTCACCCCTGGCGGCAAGGCCAACACCGACCTGCCGTGGTTTGAAATCTTTCCTCTCGGCAGCTCGTTTTCCTACGAAGCCGACGCCAACAAATACAAGGGCGGCGGCTGGATTATCCGGACGCTGGTGGACATCGTATCCAAAGGCGGAAATTTCATGGTCGGCATCGGCCCGGACCGCAATGGGCAGTTTCATCCCACCGCTTTGGAAAACCTGTGCGCCGCCGGCGACTGGCTGAAAATCAATGGCGAAGGCATTTATGTCACCCGGCCCCGCGACGGCGATCTCTGGAAAGAGGGCGACTATCTCCGTTTCTCCCGGAGCAAGGATCGCCGGACCGTCTATGCCTTTTCCCTGGTCTGGCCCGGCCCCAGTCTTACCGTGCACAGCCTGTCGCCTAAAGCCGGTTCTAAAGTGTACCTCCTCGGCTATTCCAAACCATTGGCCTGGAACCATGCCGCCGATACCGGCACCGTCATCCAAATCCCCGCGGAACTGCAAAATGCCACCAACCGGCCCTGCCAGTACGTTTACGCGTTCAAGTTCAGGCAATGAATGGTTGAACCGCCGAAACCACCGGGCAGAATGAATGGCGTGCGGCCGGTGCCGCCTCGAAATCCCCGTGATTTTCGTGCTAGCGCCTGCTAATCACCGCCATTGCTTACGATTTAACCATGTCCCAGGACTAACTCATGGACTGGACCAGAAAAGTGAACCCGGTCAAACAAAACCTCATGCCGTTATCATTTAACCTGCCTGAACTTGGAGGGTCTGGCGGTATATTTGGCTTCCTCATCGTTGTCGCGACGATTGAGTTGCACATCCTGTTCGCGGTATGCATCTGGAATGATGCCAGTCAGCGTCGTTTGGAAGAACGCAGGGTGGTTATTCTCACGGATTTTACCTGGGCATTAGCGGCGTTGTTGCTTGGATTGATAGCCGTAGCGTTTTATTGGCTTTGCCACTATTCTGAATTTGTCAAAAGAGACGCATGACGATCCCTGTGAAATCTCCAGTCGCCGGTGACTCTGGATGTTCTGCTATCGCGGTTTACGTCGGGAGCGAGGCGGCGCCTTTTTTGTCAAGGCACCTCCCGCGCACATTAAAATAATATGGAAATACGAATTCGTTATCGAATCAGAACTCGTAGGCGTCGAAATACAATTGGGCGTCGTTGCCAAGGCATCCTCAAAAGGCAAGACACCAAGTGGGCTGTCCTTGTAATTGCGTTTATGATTGGTGCGTTTCTTAATGGTAAAACCCAGAGCGATACCGCTTACGCAGACACTGTAATCATAACTGGTATTCCCGAGCCATCTACGGTTTCTTTGATAGTTTGCAGTGCCGGATTTATATTCTTTGCTCTAAGGAGTCGTAAGTATGAGTGATAAAGTGCGGGATAAAAAGTCGCTGGGCCAACCGCCGCTGGCGGGGTCTGTATCCGCTGATATGGGTCACTTCTCGAATTGGCCGTGGCGTTGCGTTCTGCTTTAGGCGCCTGTTTTCATATGGATAATTCTAAAAAATCATTTCAGGATTTGAGGATTACTGGACTGGACAGCGAGCGTAGTCATGCCATCGCCGGAGCCTTGGTTCGCATTTATTTTCAGTTATCTGAGCCGCCGCCATTGGGGTGGTCCTATATTTTCACGACCACCTGGCAGGCTGCGCGGAATCCTTTGAAGCGCCAGGCGGGCATGGAAGGCGACGCGATCTGGATCGAATGCATTCCCGAGGAAGTTGGTGCGAGCCACATCGAAGCGCTTGCGAGCACCGTGACCGGGACCAACGTGAAATATTGAGACGAAACGCGGCAGCGGGTGCTTAATTCGAGGCAACAAGCCGAGCAGGATGTTCAACTCCGGTCACGTTTAGAAGATTTGAGCCGGAAACTTTACCCGGCGAAGAATGCAAAAAGCATCGAAGTAACGCCTCGATTCTGGGGCAGCACATTAATCGGAAGATTGTTGCGCATATTTTCCCGTAAAAAAAGCTGAAAGTATGAAGCCGCAGATTGTTGCCAACGGAGGAGCAAGGTTGCACCGCAGCCCCGCGTTTCAGGCGGGGTTGCGCGAGTTGCGTCAGACTATCCAAGCGCGGCACGCAGCTGAATTATTGCAGTCAGGATTTTTCCGGCGGCAGGTTTTACGTTGGCAGATCGCGGTCGAGTTTCGCCGCGAGCGTCGCCGGTTGGTCCCCTCGGCTTATTCGCTTTACAGCCGCTGGACTGCACCCTGAATTTGTATGACCATGTGGCCGAACAGTCGCGGGGCTTGGTAGCACCCGCCGCCGGCTGGATCATCGGTTCACGTTCGGGAAGCTGGACGTGACGGCTTTTTCAGTGTGCCTGCGCCGGGGTGGACTAGTTTGATTTCCGTTGGGGTCAGTTCGCGCCATTGGCCGGGCGGCAGGTCGCCGAGCCAGAAGCGGCCGATCCGCACCCGCACAAGCCGCAGGGTTGGATGCCCGATGGCCGCGGTCATGCGGCGCACCTGGCGGTTCTTGCCCTCGACAAGTTCCAAGCCTATCCAACAATCCGGCACACTTTTGCGATATCGGATGGGCGGCACGCGCGGATGGATCTTGGTGGGGCGAGGGTCTCCGTGAAATGGCGTTGGCGTCAGGTTGGTGTTCGGCCCGTGAAGCGACTCGCCCCATCGGGCAACCTCCGGCTGCGGTTCCAGCCGCCACGCGTGGCAGGGCAGGGTTTTCCGGCCTTGGATCAACAGGCCACGTTGCAGCCGGGCGAGCGCCTCGGGCGTGGGCAGGTTTTCCACCTGCGCCCAATACTCGCGCTCGTGGGCGTGGCGCGGGTGCAGCAGGAGTTCGTTCCAGTGCGGCTCGTCGCTCAGGAGCAGCAGTCCCTCGGAATCCGCGTCGAGCCGACCGACGGCGTAGACGTTGGGAAGAAAGCCGAATTCCGCCAGCGGCCGGTTCGGCGAACCGTCGCGGGTGAACTGCGAGAGGACGCCGTAAGGTTTGTGGAAGGCGATGAGCATGGCGCGCCGGGAAAATCTGCCATACCACCGTCCCCTAAACCGAGCTAAATTTGTTGGCATTGAGTCGGCGCGGCTTTGGGGTTAATTTTCCGCACATGATCCGCAACTTTTTTGTAATCCTGTTGACGGCTGCGGCCAGTCTGGGGCTCGGCATCGGAAGTGCCTTGGGGCAGGCCACCAACCTGCCGCCATGGGAACCCATCACAAATTATCAGGAACAACGTGTCGAAGGCTGGCGCATCCTGGTAAACAACCAGCTGGCCACGAATGGGGCGCTGTGCCCGGCGGTTTTGAAGCTGCTGGACGCGCAGCTTTATCAAATCACGCGGGTGGTCCCGGCGGCCCCGCTGGCGAAGTTGCGGATGATTCCAATCTGGATTGAAAATGCCGATCCGCGCTTTCCCTGCACGGTCTTTCACGAGTCGGCGGACTGGCTGCGCGAGCACGGGGTGAACCCGGAGAAAGTCAACGCGGTGGAAATCTCCAACCCGCAAAATTTCCTCGACTGGGTCCGCGACCAGCCGTGGATGATGTTGCACGAACTGACGCACGGGTATCACCATGTTTTTCTCGGCGACAACCAGCCGGATATTCGGCGCTGCTACCAAGCGGCCAAGGTTAGCGGCAAATATGAATCCATTCTGCGCATCGATGGCCATCACGAGCGGCATTACGCCATGACCAATGAAAAGGAGTATTTTGCCGAGATGACCGAGGCGTTTTTCGGCACCAATGATTTTTTTCCGTTCGTCCGCGCCGAATTGAAGGAATACGACCCGGAAATGTACGCCGTGCTCGGCAAACTCTGGGAAACGGGCGACCGGTGAGCTGCCGTCTCCCGGCGCTTTGGCTTTGTGCCCGGGCGGGTTTGCGGTTAATTTCCTCGGGTGATCCGCAACATCATTTTCGACTGGTCGGGGACGCTGGTGGATGATCTTCCCGCCGTGCTGAAGGCGTCGAATTTCGTCCTCGAACAATCCGGCCGGACGGCGATGTCGCTGCCGGAGTTCCGCGCGGAGTTCAGCCTGCCGTTCACCCGATTCTATGACCGTCACACGCCGGAAGTGCCGCTGCCGCAGTTGGAGGCGTGGTTCCACGCGGAGTTCAGACGCGCGCAGGCCTCCGTCGTTGAGTTGCCGCACGCCCGCGCGTTCCTGGAATTTTGCCGGGCGAAGCAGTTTCGCACCTTCCTGCTCAGCACCATCCACACCGACCATTTCAAGGCGCAGTGTGAAGTCACCGGCTTCGATGCCTTCCTCGACCGGCCTTACACCAACATTCGGGACAAGCGCCAGATCATCCACGAGCTTTTGCGCGAAAACCATCTGCAGCCGGACGAAACGCTTTTCATTGGCGACATGGAGCACGATATTGAGACCGCGCATCACGGGGGCATCCATTCCTGCGCCGTGCTGACCGGCTACAACACGCTGGAACAGTTGCGCGCGGCAAAGCCGGATTTGATCGTGGAGCACCTGGACGAACTCAAGCGCGTGCTCTTGAAAAATAAATTCCACCTCCAGCCCGTCGAGCCCGAGGAAAACGTCGAACCGCCGCTGGCGACGGTTGGCGCCCTGATCTTTAACGCCAAACGTGAGGTGCTGATGATCCGCACGCATAAATGGTCCGGCTTGTGGGGCATTCCCGGCGGCAAGATCAAGCGCGGTGAACCCGCGCTGGCCGCGCTCCGCCGCGAAATCAAGGAGGAGACCGGCCTCAACATTACGGATATTAAGTTCGTCCTCATGCAGGACTGCATCAGTTCCAAGGAATTTTACCGCGATGCTCATTTTGTGCTTTTAAACTACACTTGCCGGTGCGTAGCGAAAAAACCCCGCGTGGTGCTCAACGAGGAGGCCCGGGAGTTTCAATGGCTCAAACTGCCCGCGGCGGCAAAGTTGAAACTTAACAAACCGACGAAAATCCTGCTCGCCGCCGTCAGGCAATCCAAGCCCGCTCAACCCAAAGCGTAAATGGCCAAAATCTCCATCGTGGATCTCGAAGTTTTTTACCGCGTGGGGGTGCCGGACGCGGAACGCGCGAACCCGCAGCGCCTCTTGCTGACGGTGGAAATGGAGACCGACTTCGCCGCCGCCGCCGCCAGCGACGGCATTGCGGACACGGTGGATTATTTCGCCGTCACCCGCCGGCTGTTGAAGCTGGGCGAAGGCCGCGAATGGCGGCTGATTGAAAAGCTCGCCACCGATATAGCGGACACCGTGCTCAACGAGTTCCGGCCGCAGGCCGTGACCGTGGAGGTGAAGAAGTTCATCATCCCGCAGGCCCGGCACGTCTCGGTCACTTTGACGAAGTTGCGGAGCTGAATTCCTGTCCGTCCATCGTGGACAGTTTCCAGCCGTCCGGGTCCGCGGCAATTTTTACAGCGCCGGCCGTGCGGGTATAGATGACGGGGAGGGATCTTTGCGCCAGCCGTTCGTGCAGGGCGCGGCTGGCGCGGCGGTTGGCGGGAAAATCCGAATCGGCGATGACGACGACCTTGGGCTGGCTGGCGTCAATCAACGCATCACAAAGCGGTTCGCCTTTGGCCGGCAGGCCGGCGATGACGATGTCGGCCCGCAGATCATTGGTGCTGGCCAGCAAGTCGCTCTGGCCGATGCGACTCAGGTCGGAGAGGAACAGCACTTTGGTGCCATGAAAATTCCCCCGCAGCACCAGCGGCCGGTCATCCGCCCTGGCCACGATGTTGGTGGCCGTGGGAAACAACACCTGCCAGCAGCCAGCGGTGTCGCCGCTGTTGAGGAGATGGTGGCGTGAGGGTCCAGGTGGACGGCCAACCGCCGGCGGAGAGTCGTCGGCTTCAAAGGCGGCTACGGCGTTGCGATAGGCCGGCGAGCGAAACTTTATCGGGCTCGTCCAAAGTTCACCGATGGCGAAGAGTTCATCGAGCCGTTGCGCGCCGCCGGCATTGCGTGCATCGCCCGCGGTCAGGACGAGGCGCGGCAGGGTGTTCACCCCCTGCGCCCGGAGATAATCCTTGACCGTGTAGTTGACGGCGTTTTCATTGCCGCAGTTGATGAGCCAGTCATTTTTCCGGCCGTCGGCGTCCACATAAATGGCGTGGCCGCCATTCAGGGGCAGGAGGGTCAGATCGGTTTCCGCGCGGGATGACTGCCACTGCCAGCCATAGAATCCGCCGAGGAAAATCAGAACCGTAAGGCCGGACAGGATGCGGCGGCGCGTTGTGAACCAGCCGCTGAAGAGGGCGATGACGACGCTGTAAAAAACCGCGATGGTGGTGAGGGATGGTTCGGGCACATAGTAATAGGCGCCAGGGAGCTTGGCGGCTTCGACGCTGACCCAGGTCAACGCGACCATGAAGAACCAGGCGGCATGATTGAAGAGTCCGGTGACCCATGGCAGCCAGTGGCCGCTGACCAGCGCCCCGAGGTTGGCCATGAGCGCGCCGGTACCCAGCGGTACAGCGACGAGGTTGGCCAGGGTCGAGACCGGGCTGAACAGGTGAAAATATTTGGCCGCGAGCGGCAGCGAACCAATCCACGCGGCGAAGGACAGGCCTGTGTAGCGGAGCAATTTTTGTAACAGCCAGCGGCCGGATTTTTTCCAGCCTGGCACAAGTTCATCCGGCAGGAGTTCATCGCGTTCGAGCAGCCAGTCAAAGCCGGCATTCAGTCTCGGCAGCATGAGCGCGATGACGAGCATGACCAAGAAGGAGAGTTGAAAGCTGGCCTCGAACAACTCGCTCGGGTCTGCCAGCAGAATCACGAAGGCGGCGGCGGCAAGGGAGTTCAACAGGTCGCCCGGCCGTTTCAGCGCCCAGCCGCCAAGGACGATGGTCATCATCACGGAGGCGCGAATGGCGGACGGTTCCCAGCCGGTGGCGGCGGTGTAAAACCAGATGGCCGGCACGGCGATCGCGCCGCACCACGCGCGGGCGAGTCGCACGGCGCGGAGTAACGCGACCAGCATGCCGGAGAGCAGGGCGATTCTCAGCCCGTCGATGGCAAACAGGTGCATGGTGCCGGCGCGGAGAAAGGGTTCACCAATGTCGCCCGTGAAGGCGGTGCGCCATCCGATGGTCATGGCCCAGATCAACCGCAACGGTTCGTCCTCCGCCGGCAAGCCGAGGGCGAGTGTCTGTCGGGACCAACCGAGAAACCGGTCGGCCAGCGGGGGGGTCACGCGGGCCGATGGCAGGAGGCTCCAGTCATTGGTGGCATCGGCTTTGAGCTGGTAATAGAGCCCGCGCGTGGCTAGATAGTTTTGGAAATCGAACAGTCCTTCCGCCAGCGGCGGCGGCGGGCGCGCGAGGATGCCGGAAATTTCCACCGGCTGGCCGGCAAAGAAATCCGGGCTCACAATCGCTGGTGTGGTGACGAGGATTTCGCCGGTGGCGGCCACCCAGACGTCGGCCTGGCGGATTCCGGTGACGCGAACCCGGGCGACGCTGCGCCAGTTTTCCGCTTCATCGTGGACGGTGATTTTGAGGCGCGGCGTTTCAGCGAGTTCGCCGTGGACGGTGACCAGTGCGGGTGCGTCGCCGATCAAGTTTCGCAGGTCGTCTGGCGAGACGATGGTCGTATGCCACAGGAGATTGCTCCAGCCGGCCAGCGCCAGCAACGGCAAGCACAACAAGTACCGAAATTGCTTGAGGGTGAGGAAGAGAACCAGGACGAACCCGGTGAAGGCCAGCAGGAGGGCGACCGGTGGTTGACAGATTTGACCGAGCAACAGGCCGGCGGCGTAGGCCACGAACAGGTTGACGAGCGGCCGGTTCATCTTACCAGAGCTTGAAGATCTTTCCGAGGCGCCACAGCAGCAGTAGACTAAGAGCACCGCCGGAGGTGTCAATCAGGACATCTGTCACCAGCGGCGTACGCGTGGGGACAAAAATCTGATGAAATTCGTCGGTGGCGGCGTAGGCAAAAACGCCAGCCAGGGCCAGCCCGGCTTCGTCCCAGCGCCAGCCGCCGGAGGCTTCCGCCGGCGCGGTCGGTGGCCGGCCTTTGATTTTACGCGAGTGATGGATGGCGCGCCATAGCAGTAGCGAGAACAGTGCATATTCGGTCAGGTGCCCGGCTTTGCGGAAAAGATGATGAACTTCGTGAATTTGGTTCGGCGACATCGTTGGGAACAGCCAATGCAGCAGCGGCTCGAATATGGTTGAGGAATGCTGGTAGGACTTGCTATCTGCCGAGGCGGTAAAGATCAGGGCCATCCACGCCAGTACCGGCAACCAGTATTTGAAGAGAAAACTAATTTTTGTCACCGCCTGATGAAAGCGGGATTTCAGCGGCGCGGCAATCCGAAATTGAAATGGCGGCCAGGCCGACGTCCCTTTGCGATTGCCAAGGTGCGTCATTTTTGGCACAGAAATGCACCAGGTAAGAAAGATTGTTTTGCCAATCACGGTACGGCCGGCCCGGGCGGGCAATGAAACGATTTTTGTTTTTTATTTTATGCTCAAACTCGGAGTCAATATTGACCACATCGCGACAGTGCGGGAGGCGCGTTATCGCGGCCGCGGCCGCGGCGAACCGGATCCCGCCGCCGCCGCGCAGATTTGCGAGACTGCCGGCTGCCACGGCATCACCGCGCATTTGCGCGAGGATCGCCGCCACATTCAGGACCGCGATGTCTGGAAGCTGCGGGAAGTCGTCCGGACGCGGCTGAACCTCGAAATGGCCAATGCGCCGGAAATTGTGGCGATCGCCTTGAAGCTGAAGCCGGAAATCGTTTGCCTCGTGCCGGAGCGCCGGCTGGAGGTGACCACCGAAGGCGGCCTTGACGTGCTGGCGGCGGAAAAGGCACTGACCGAGACGCGCCGCCAAATGAATGACGCGGGCATTGAGGTGAGTCTGTTCATCGCCCCGGACGAAAATCAGATTGCCGCCGCTGCGCGCACCGGCAGCCAGTTCATTGAGTTGCACACCGGCACCTTCGCCGAACATTTCGATGATGAATCAAAACGCGCCATTGAGTTGCAACGCCTGGTTGCCGGTGCCCGGCAGGCGCATTCACTCGGCTTGAAAGTGAACGCCGGCCACGGCTTGAACTACTTCAATTTGGAGACACTTTTTCAAGTGCCGCACCTGGTGGAATTGAACATCGGCCACAGCCTGGTGAGTCGGGCGCTGTTTGTGGGGATGGCCGCCGCCGTTAAAGAAATGCTGATGGTGATGCAGGGCTACCTTGGCTGATCAACTTTTTGCGTGGTGCATTTCCTCGTGCACCTTGGCCACCCCCTTGACGAGTGCTTCCCAGTCCGCCTCGTTCGTTTCCCAGCCGGCGCTGAAACGCACGGCACGTACCGCCTGCGGGCCTTTAAAACCCATCGCCGCAAGGACATGTGACGGCTCTTCCTTGCCGGTCGTACAGGCGGAACCGGTGCTGACGGCGAAGCCCGCCTTGTCGAGGCGCACCACCCATTGATGCTTGCGGTCGCCATCGGGCATGAAAGCGGAAACGGTGTTCCACAACCTCGGCACGTTCGCGCCAATGATGCTGGTGCCCGGCAGCGCGCGGAGCAGTTCGCGCTCGAAATTGTCGCGCCAGACCTTGCGCAACAGATGTTCGCTGCGGGAAATCTGCTTCTCCCGCAGTTCGAGCGCGGCCAGCATCGCGGCGATGATCGCAACGTTTTCGGTTCCGGCGCGGCGACCGCCTTCCTGCTTGCCGCCGTGGAGCAGCGGCGTGATGGCTTTACGGTGCGGAATTTTTAGAAAGCCCACGCCGCGCGGGCCGCCGAACTTGTGCGCCGCGCCGCTCACAAAATCACATTCGCCCAATCCTTTCAGCGGCATCTTGCCGATGAATTGCACGGCGTCGGTGAAAAACGGCACGTCGTAGGCTCGGCAAATGGCGTGGATTTCGCGCCACGGCTGGATTACGCCGGTCTCGTTGTTCGCGGCCATCACGCCGACGAGGCCGGGTCGGTTGTCGGCCATTTCGGTGGTGAGCCAATCCACGTCCACCACGCCGTCGCGGGTGACAGGAATCAATTTGGCGCGCTTGCCGAAATAATGTTTCGCCGAATCGTGGACGCACGGATGTTCGATGGCGGAAATCCAGACTTCATCTTGCGGGTCCAGCGTCTTGGCGAAATGATGCGTGACCATATTGTTCGCTTCCGTCGCGCCGCTCGTCCAGATGAGGTCCTCCGGGTGGCAGCCGAGGAACGCCGCGAGCTTTTCGCGCGCGTCGTCGAGCGCAATGCCGGCCTTCGCGCCGAACTGGTGCATGGACGACGGATTGCCGCCGATTTTCTCGGTGACGTGGAGCCAGGCTTCGCGCGCCTCGCGCATCACGGGCGCAGTGGCGTTGTAATCGAAGTAAATCATCGGTCGGACAGGATACTTTTCACCGCCGCGCTGGCGAGTTTTTTGTGGGCGGCGGTGAAGGCAAGTTGCTGCAACTGCGCCGGGGTTTTCCAAACTGCATCCGTTTGGGCGACAAAATGCTTTTTTAGAGGCACAGCGAACGCCTCCAGCGTAATGTGGTAGCGCGTGATGGAATGTTTGACCATGCACAGCGGCTGGATTTCCGGCGCGGCGATGCCGAAGATGTTTTTAAAAAGTTTTCGGCGGTCCGGTTTGGTCCCGGTGATTTCGACATTCGGAAATTCCCAGAGCTGCGCGTTCACGATGCCTGCCGGTCTTTGTTGAACTAGGAATTTGCCGTTCCCTTCGACAACGAACGCGAGGAAATGCCGCGCCGTGGCGGCTTCGCGCTTGCCCAGATTGGGCAGCTCGTCCGTGCGGTTTTCCTTGAACGCTATGCAGAGTTTGTTCGCCGGGCAAACCAGGCACTGCGGACTCCGCGGCGAGCAGATCAGCGCGCCGAGTTCCATCAGCGACTGGTTCAGGGCGGAGCACGAACCTTGAATTGTAGCAGCCGACGTGAGGAGGCTCTGACTGGTTTGGAATTTAGTATTGGTTTCCTCACGTCGGCTGCCACGAACTGAACCGAGGCGGCTCGCGTGCGTCACCAATTCTTCCGCCAATTGCCAGAGCCGCGCGTTCGTCTTTTTCTCCTTCGGATTTTCCGCGATGCCGAAGATGCGCGTCAGCACGCGGATGACGTTGCCATCCAGAATCGGCACCGGCTGGTTGAAGGCGATGCTGCAAATCGCTCCGGCGGTATAGCGGCCGATGCCTGGCAGCGCCAGCACGTCTTCAAAGCTTTCCGGGAACCGGCAAACGGAATCTCCACTTTCCACTTTCCGCTTTCCGTTTGCCACAATTTGTTGGGCGGCCTTCTGCAAATTTCGGACGCGCGTGTAATAGCCGAGGCCTTCCCAGAGTTTGTGAATTTTGGCCGAAGACGCTTTGGCTGCGGCTACAATCGTCGGCAGTTCGCGCAGCCAGCGTTCCCAAAACGGAATCACCGTCTTCACCTGCGTCTGCTGCAGCATGATTTCGGAGACCCAGATGGCGTAGGGATCGCGGGTGCGCCGCCATGGCAGGTCGCGGGCGTTCGCCGCGAACCAGTCCAGTAAAAGCGTGGCGAGCTTCCGCAGTTTTAATTTTTGGATTTTAGATTTTGAATTTGGACTCATTGTGACCGGCATGATTATGACCGCAATAAGTCTCAAAAGTCGCAAAAAATCTTTTGTGTCTTTTGCGCTTTCCCGCGGCTAAACTTTTTCCCCGTGAAGCCGCTTACCATCCACACTTGCAAGCTGACCGACGACCAGGCGTCGGCGCTGCTGGCTGCGTTGCAGGCGCGCAACTGGAAACCGCGCACCGTTCCCTTCGCGCGTTTCGCGTTCGAGTCGGACAAGACCAACATCGTGTTTTACGAGAGTTGCAAGCTGGTGGTGCAGGGCAAAGGCACGGCGGAATTTGTCGAGTTCGTGCTGGAACCGGAAATTCTCAAGGAGGTAAAGTTGGGCTACGAAACCATTTTGAATCCCGAACTGCTTTTACCTCGCATCGGCGTGGACGAAAGCGGTAAGGGCGATTTCTTCGGCCCGCTTTGCATCGCGGGCGTCTATGTCAACGAGAACGTAGTCAACGCCTGGAAAGACGCCGGTATCCGCGATTCCAAAAACATTTCCAGCGACAAGAAGATTTCCGACCTCGCCGAACTCATCCGCCAGACGCCCGGCTGTGTGGTGGATTCCGTCGTCGTCGGCAACGAAGCTTACAACCGGCTTTACACCAAAATGCGCAGCGTGAATACGCTGCTGGCGTGGGGCCATGCGCGGGTGATCGAGAATCTTATGGGTAAACGCTACCAGATGAACCCGCCGCCGGTAAAAGCCATCAGCGACCAGTTCGCCGCCAGCAAGAGCGTTATCGAAAAAGCACTGATGGCGCAGGGTAAGGAAATCCAACTCGTGCAACGGCACAAGGCGGAAGAAGACATTGCCGTGGCTGCGGCCTCCATCTTGGCGCGTGATGCTTTTGTGAAAGGCCTGGCAAAACTGGAAATAGATTTTGCCATGAAGTTGCCGAGAGGCGCCAGCGCGGCGGTAGACGCGGCGGCAAAACAATTTGTGACCGAACGCGGTGCGGATGAACTGGTAAAAATTTCCAAGCTACATTTCCGCACCGCGCTGCGCGCGCAAGGTTTGCCGGAGCCGCCGAAGACGGAGTGGCGGAAAAGTAGGGCGTGAAAATGAGCGGACTGCCTTTGTTTTTTTTAACCGCAATCTTTCTGGCGGCATTTCGTCGCCGCACCGCTTGAGGGCATTGTGAAAACCATCGTTCACTGGTTTCGCAGAGATTTACGGGTTTCCGACAACACGGCGTTGAGCGAGGCGGCACGGCGCGCGGAGAACGTCGTGCCGGTTTTTATCTTTGAAGATGCGTTCTGCACTGGGCCGGATGTCGGCGCGGCGCGGCTGGCGTTTCTGCTGCAATCGGTCGAATCACTCCGCAAAAATCTTGCCGAGCTGGGTCATACTCTGGTCATCCGCTGCGGCAAATCCGAGGAAATCCTGCCGGCGCTTTGCAAGGCAGTTGGCGCACAGGCCGTCTTCGCCAACAAGCGCTATGAGCCCTATGCCCATCGGCGCGATGAGCGCCTGACCAGCCGATTAAACGCGGCGGGCTTTGGGTTTGAATTATTCAAGGACGCCGTCATCTGGGAAGAGACGGAAATCCTGACGCAGGCGGGTAAGCCCTACACGGTGTTTACGCCCTATGCCAAGGTGTGGAAGGCGAAAACGGTTCCCACGGCGAAACCGAAATTCAAACCATCGAACCTTCAACTTTCAACGCCCACCATCCCGAGTGACGTGTTGCCAGCGTCGCCGGATGCGGTTGGTATTCCGTTGACGCAGACGATTCCGCCGGCGGGCGAGCGCGCCGCGTTGGAGCGGCTGCGCCAGTTCATGGCCGGACCGGTTTATGGATATGGTGCGAACCGGAATTTTCCGGCCATCGACGGTACCTCCGAGTTATCGCCGCATCTGCGTGCGGGCACGATTGGCGTACGCACGATTCTCGCCGCGTTGAAGCAGGCACAGACGGGCCAAGTGGAAGGCGGAAAGCAGAAAGCAGAAACGGGAAACGGTGGCGACGTTTTTTTGAATGAATTGATCTGGCGGGAATTTTATTTGCAGGTGCTGCACAATTTTCCGCACGTCACTCGGGGCGCATTCCGGCCGGAATATGACCAGCTGGTGTGGTCGGAAAACGCGGAGCATTTTGCCGCCTGGTGCCAGGGACGCACCGGCTATCCTATCGTGGATGCGGCGATGCGCTGCCTCAACGCCACCGGCATGATGCACAACCGGCTGCGCATGGTCGTGGCGATGTTCCTGACGAAGGATCTGCTGATCCACTGGCAATGGGGCGAGCGCTATTTCATGAAGCAGCTCGTGGATGGCGATATGGCGGCGAATAATGGCGGCTGGCAATGGAGTGCCGGCACCGGGACGGATGCTGCGCCGTATTTCCGCATCTTCAATCCGGTGTCGCAGGGCGAAAAATTTGACCCAAAAGGCGAATACATCCGCCGTTGGATTCCGGAACTCAAGGACTTCCCCGATGATTTGATTCAGCAACCCTGGGAAAATCCGCTTTTGCTGGCGAGGGTAAAATATCAGCCCCGGATCGTCTTGCATGAGGAGCAACGCGCAAAATGTCTAGCGATGTTTAAGGCGGTAAAGGGAAGTTAGCTTTCGGCGGCATTTCCGATTGTTGGTTGTTCGAAAAACGCTCCCGGGCTATTTTCGGTTTGGCTTTGGTATGTTTAGTTGTTTTAATCATTTCAAACCACCTTTGATTGCATGGACAAGCCCTTCCAAATTTCGCGCCGGTCTTTTCTCCAAAAAGCCGCGGTGATTGCCGCCGCTTCCGGCTTGCCGCCCTGTTTTGTATGTCGCCAGTTGGCCGCCGCCGAGGTGGTCGCGCCGGTCACGAGTCCTAACGACCGGCCCGGCATCGCGCTGATCGGTTGTGGTGGTATGGGCCAGGGCGACGCGAACAACGCCTCGCAATATGGCGACATTGTGGCCGTATGCGATGTGGACGAACGTCGCGCCAACGCCGCCGCGCAGCGCTTCACGCAGGCTGGCAAGTCGCCCGCGAAGTTTACCGATTTCCGCCGGCTGCTGGAGCGCAATGATGTCCACGCCATCGTGCAGGCCACGCCGGATCATTGGCACACCCTCATCAACCTCGCCGCCGCCCGGGCCAAGAAAGATGTCTATGGCGAAAAGCCGCTGACGCTAACGATTGACGAGGGCCGGCACGTCATCCAGGCGGTACGGGATAATCAAATTGTTTTCCAGACCGGCACGCAGCAGCGGAGCAGCGCTTATTTTCATCTGGCCTGCGAGTTGGTTCGCAACCAGCGTCTGGGTCCGCTGAAAGAAATCCATGTCTTCGTCCCGGCGGGCATCCGCGGTAACCACTTCGCCAAGGTTCCGGTTCCGGCCGGATTCAACTACGATTTCTGGCTCGGGCAGGCCCCGGCGGCGGAATATTTTACTGAACGCTGCCACTTCAACTTTCGCTGGTGGTTTGATTATGCCGGCGGCCCCGTCACGGATTGGGGCGCACACCACAATGACATCGCCCGCTGGGCTATGGGCTTGGACGGCCCCGTAAACATCGAGGCACGCGTCATCACCCCGCCGTTGCCCGACGGCTACACAACCCCGGGCGAATTTGAAGCCACGCTGGTCTGGGCCAACGGCGTCCGGCAAACCGTCCGCACCACGACGGCCGAAAGCCCGGGCGGCGGCGTGCTGGACGCAAACGGTCAGCGCAACGGCATCAAATTTATTGGAACCGACGGCTGGATCTGGGTGAATCGCGACGGAATTAGCGCGAGCGACCCGGAGCGGCTGCGTACGCCGCTGCCGGCTAACGCCGTGAAATTGGCGGTCAGCAAGAACCACATGGGGAATTTCTTCGACTGTATCCGTTCGCGTCAGGATCCCGTGGCCAATGTCGAAAACGGACATCGCTCGGCCAGCATCGGCCACCTCATCATCATCGCGCTGCGCACCGGCTTGAAGCTGCAGTGGAACCCCGAAGCGGAACGATTCATTGGTGACGGCGCGACGGAAGCCAACCGGCACCTCGCCCGCGAAATGCGGGTGCCTTACGACTACCACTTTGTAGCGTGAGCCCGTTCAAGCCTTGGTCAGTTCGACGAAATTCTTGAGGAGTTGCAGGCCGACTTTCTGGCTTTTCTCCGGGTGAAACTGCGTGGCGAAGACATTGTCCCGCCAGACAGAGGAGGCAAACTGGTCGCCGTAATCCGTGCGGGTCGCGACGATGGATGCATCCGCCGGCTGCGGATAAAAACTGTGCACGAAATAAACATAGCTGCCGTTGGCAATGCCGCGGTACAGCGGGCAACTGGTCTGCACGATCTCCAGCTGGTTCCAGCCTATTTGCGGAATCTTCAGCCCAGATTTTTCCGAAAAGCGAACGACGCTGCCGGAAAAAACGCCCAAGCCGGCGGCGCAGGAATTGAACTCCTCACTCCGCTCAAACAGCGCCTGGTAGCCGACGCAAATGCCGAGAAACGGCCGGCCGGTTTTAATGAAGTTGCGCGCGGCCTCGAGTAGTTCCTGTTTGCGGAGGGCATTGATGCAGTCATCAAATGCGCCGACGCCCGGGAGCACAAGGCCGCTGGCGTCCCCAATCTCCCCGGGATGCTGGACCAGGCGCACGTCGGCGCCCACCTTGAGCAGCGACTTGTGGACGCTGCGGAGGTTGCCGGAGCCGTAATCAAGCAAAGCAATCACGCCATCATCTTAGCCATAGTTGAAACGTAGATGAAACACCGATTTTATTTTTGCGCCAGTTCACGCTCGGTTTTCAAGCGCAGCTGGCCGCACGCGGCGTCGATGTCGCCGCCCTTTTCGCGGCGGAGCGTCGCGGTGACGCCGAGTTTTTCCAGCGCGGCGAGAAATCGTTCGCAGACTTCCTCCGCCGGCCGCACCCAAGGCAAATCCTCGACCTTGTTGTAGGGAATCAGGTTCACCTTCGCATAAAGCCGCTTGGCCAGCGTTGCGAGCGGACGCGTCTGTTCCAGCGAATCGTTGATGCCGGCAATTAGGATATATTCCAGCGTGATCATCCGGCCTTTCAGCTTCTGATAATCCTCGCACGCGGCGGTGAGCTCGGTGAGCGGATACTTTTTGTTCACCGGCATGATGCGGTTGCGCACCTCGTCCGTCGCCCCGTGTAGTGAAATTGCCAGGCGGAACTGCATCGGTTCCACCGCGAGCTTGCGGATCTGCGGGGCGAGGCCGCTGGTGGAGATGGTGATGCGTCGCGCGCCGATACTGCCGCCCCACGGCGCGTTTAGAATTTTCAGCGCCTTGATCAAATGGTCATAGTTCGCCAGCGGCTCGCCCATGCCCATGACGACAATATTGTTCACGACGCGCTCGGCCGTCGGTTCCAGGCTTTCGGCCTTGGGCTGCGCGGCGTGCCAGCGTTCCACCGCGAGGATTTGCTCCACGATTTCGTGGACGCCGAGGTTGCGTTTCCAGCCATCCAGACCACTTGCGCAAAAGCGGCAGCCATAGGCGCAGCCGACCTGGGTGGAAATGCAGAGCGTATGCCGGTCGCTGGCCTCGCCGTAAAGCGCCGGATTGGCCGGGATCAAAACGCTTTCGATGAACGCGCCGTCCGCCAGCTTCCAGAGGAATTTTTGCGTGGTGTCTGGCGAGCCCTGCTTGCGGGCAAGTTCGAGAATCTGGAGCGAAAAGCTGTCGCGCAGTTTGCCGCGCAGCAGCTTGGGCAGGTTGGACATCGCGTCCCACGCCGTGGCCCGCCGGGCGTAAAGCCAGTCGAGTAACTGGTCCACGCGAAATGTCGGCTCCTGCCACGCTTTGAACTGGGCTTCAAGTTCCTCGCGGGTCAGGGATTTAATGTCGGTCAGCACGCGTAGAGCATAGGCGGAACCGATGGACAAACCAAGCCGCGTTAAGATCATTCACCTGATTAAGGATAGATTAGCCGGTAAAACCAATTGCCGGAGGTCGGGGTGAGGATCACCTGGTTCAGTCCATTGGTGATGACTGGTGGGCTGGTCGTCATTGTCCAGTTCGTCGTCGTTAAATCGTCATTTTGCTCCAATCCAAAGCCGCCCGGCGGCGACGGCCAGGAAAGCACCAGGTTGGTTCCGCTAAGTGCAACGCCCAAGGCTGCTGGCGTTAGGGAAATCTCAAATATCGGGCTGGCCAGATTAGTCGCGGCAAAAATATCCTGGCCGCCCTGAATGGTGACGACGCCGAAATACTGGCCGGGCGGCGTGTTCGACGCGACGGTGATGCCGAAGACGACGTCGCGGTAGGATTCGCCCGGCAGCAGGATGCCGGGGACATTTTCGAAAAATACATTCGTATCCGCCACAACGTAATTGTTCGCCCCGTCAATCAAAACACACTGGAGGTTGTTGAGGAAAAGGTCATCGGTCAGGCTGGTGTTGACCAGCGTGCCGGAGAACACCACTTCGTTGCTCCCAGCATCCGTTTGCGTGGCTGGCGTCAGATTGAACGCTAGATCCGCGCGCGCCGATGCCGCGAGCAGCCACGCCAGCGCAAACATAAACCTGGATGATTTCAGGCGCATGATGGGCGTCCGTCAGTGACCAATGGCGAACAGGATGGCGTTGTTGATTGCATAAACGAATCCATTGACGCCGACGAGCGTGGGCGTATATGCCTCGCCGACCCCAGCCGTCAGCACGTTGGTTTCCGAGAGCGTGTTGGCGGTCAAATTCCAGCGATAGAGCCGGCCATCTTCGTTGTTGGCCAGCACGCATTTGGTGAACGGATCAACCGCCGCCGAGTTGATGCACCACTCGCGCACGGCCTTGGGATGTGACCCATCCCGCAAGTCGGGATCTGGCGTGGGGCCGGCGATGGTGAGGACTTCATTCATGACCGTCGCGCCGGAGACTGGATCCGTCTCGCTTTTTTGGGGATCGAGGATGGCAATTTTATTGACTCCGTCACCGCTTAGTCCGGGGTCGGCGTAATTGTTATACTTGGTCATTAGCAGATAGGATGAACTGCCGTGATAGGACGGAACCATGGCCGCGGGCACAATGGATGCCGTGTCATCCCAGCCGAAGGCGCCGGGCAGCTTGATCTGGGTGAGCGCGCCGTTGAAATGCAGCAGCCATCCGCGGTCATTGTTGGAATACCACGGGGATTCCAGCACGCCATAATAAACGTCTCCGTCCGGCCCGACCGTGGGCGAGGCCGTGCCGTCGTCATCCACGTTGGCGTCATTCAGGGGATTATTCACATCCTTGAGCCGGACGCTGTTGATCGGGGTGAGGTTTCGGCTGTCCAGGGCAACAAGATAACCATAGCCGGAATAGCCGTTGTTGACGCCGAGGTAGAGCGTCTTGTGATTGTTGCTCAACGCCGGCGCACAATTCATGGCCACCTGGCTGATGGTGGCATTCGTCACGGTGGCGCTGGCGGCAATCCAAGTGCCCGTGCCGTTGAAATCAATGCGTGCCAGCCCGCTTTGCAGGTTCAGCGGCGTGGAACCGGTGACTTGAAACCCGAAGAAAATGTTGCCATAACGGTCTGAAGTGATCGGCGTGCAGATGAAAACGTTGTTCAAATAGGCGTTCGTGTTGGCAAGGTAATTGGCCAGCCCGAAAAAGGCGATCTGCCCGAAGACCGGCGAGGCGTTTGTCGTGTCGGGCGTGTCGCAATAATATACCGTCCCGCCGCCGCCGGAAAAGTAGAGCCGGTTTTTCGGCGTCAGCGTGGGTGAAAAACTGGGAATCCAATTGTGCGGCGGCAAAATATAATCCGTAGTCTGCACCCAATTTGTCCCGCCCGTCACGCCGGCTAGTGCCTCCACTTGAAATCCGCCCGCTGCGCCCGTCTTTACCGGCACGATGACCGTGTTGGAACGGGTGACCAACGGTGAACCATAATGGATAAACAATTCGCTGGTGTTGTTGGTGGGCACGCTTAAATCCACCGGCGTCTGCCACACGATGCGGTTCAGCGGTTGGGCGGCGACTGACGTGATCGTTTCATGTTGCGGGTCATGGCCATAACCGTTCCACGGAAATCGGATGCTCTGCGCCGTAACCGTTCCGGCCATCACCACGGCCACCAGAGTTACCAGTCGGCTTAAGTCCTGGCGGGAGGAGCCGTTTTTGGCCGGTGTGGGTGAAAACCGGGTTGGCCCAATGGCCACCGTCAACGCAACCAAAGCTAAATCAGCGCTCCGATTGCGAAACCGCTGCCAAGCACGGGACATTTTCCGGCCGTTGCACATGGCGTTAGGCAAAAGTACACCTGTCGGGACAAACGGCCAGCGAAATTTACTAAGGTATCAATACGTCAGCATCTGCAGCTCCCGCTGGCCTTTCTCGGTCAACTGCCAGCGGCTGCCGTGTTGCACAACCAGCCGTCGGCACGGGTGCGCGCCATACTCCGAGCTGTTCACGGATAACAATTGGATTTTCGCCGAGCCCTTGATCTCCGACGCGGCGCGCGGCATCAGCGCGAAGGGTGCGGCGTTATAGTTCAGCGCGATTTCGTAGCCGGCGATGCCTTCCTGGTCCGCCTTGGGATTCTTCAGGATGAGCGGGGCGTAGCGTTTGAGGTAGGGGAAATTCGTCGCCCGCACGAGCACGCGGCACAGCTCGGTCTGGTTGCGCAGAAAGGCCAGCAGGCTGAACGGCTTTACGGGATTGTGTTCCGCCAGCAGAATCTCGCGCGGGTCGAGGCCGTCGAGGTTCTGGCCGTTCCATTCGCCGTGGTCGTTGCGCTCGCCTGCGCCGTTTTGCTTGAACCAGGCGGCGTAATGGTCGTTTACCAGCACATTCAATTCAAAGTGGACGTGCGCGCGTTCCTTGCCGATGCGCTCGCTGGTGTTCGAGGTGCGGCCCATGGTGGCGATGACGTCGCCGGCGCGGACGGCCTGGCCGGCCGTCACCTGCGCCGCGCTCAAATGCGCGTAGAGCGAATAAATCTCCAGTCCCTCGATGACGTGGCGGATGACGATGTACTTGCCGTAATTGGACAGGCCGGCCTTGAGGTTGACATACATCACGGTGCCATCGGCCGTGGCCATGACGGGGTCGGTCGGTTCGCCGTGCCGGTCGTGCTGCAGGCTGCGGATGTCCAGGCCCTCGTGCATCTGCCAGCCGTCGCTGCGCACGCAGCCGAAGCTGCCGGTGGTCCACGAACGGTCGGGCGACGTGGGGGCGAGGAATTTCAATTCATCGCCCACCGTGTAGAGCGCGTGGTTGGCGGTCGGGAATTGAAACGGCGATTGGGCGGGCAGCGGGCGGGCGCTGATCGAGATGCCGGCCAGCGCGAGCAGAACCGGATACTTCATTTCAATTGTCCCTTGGCAATTTTCTTGGCCATGTTGTTCAGGCCGATCACGAGCTGTTTGCATTCCTCGCGCGAGGCGTCGGGGGTGAACGCCAGCACGCCACTGGCGATGCGATGGGTGATGATGGGGGCCGCCAGCCAGCGACTGTCCATGGTCCTGTTGCTCCACTGGCCAAAAATGACAAAATGCATTCCGACGTAGGCCGACGAATATTCCTCCAGCGTCAAAGCGCCCGTCTCGTCGAAGGTCACCTCCACCGCATAGCCCACGGGCGATTCCAGCAGGCTGGCGCTGGTGATGTTCGCCTCGGTCAGTAGCGGCTGGGTGTTGATTGTGACGAGTACCGGCTGCGAACGGATCACCGACACGGTATTGCCGGAACCCGGTATCTGCGCCCGGCTTTCCAGGTGAATGCGCAACGTGGCCAGATGCTTGTTGCCCTTGGTTTGGTCTGATTGGCAGCCGCAGACCGTCGCCAGCACGGTGACAACGAGCAGCAAATAAAGATTGAAACCGCGCGCGTAAAAATTCATAGTGACGAACACAAAATCGCAACCAACGAACAAAAGTAAAGACGATATGGGACAACAATACAACAAAACCGAACACAAAAAACGTCGCAAGGCCTACATCAAACGCAAGAAGGCCACCATCAAAGCCAAAGTCGCCTCCAAGAAAAAAGGCTGATTGCCGACATTGCTGCTTGAAAGGCCGTCCTCGGACGGCCTTTTTTATTTGCCGCGATGAGTCCGCCGCGTGGTTTCTGCTGATCTGGGTTTTACGCGGCGTTTTGGTTGGACTGCGGCAATCCCGATCGCCTGCCGCGCCCAAGTCACCAGTGCCGGCGCATTCTCAAGAATTTCCGGCGGCACCTCGTGATAATTCATCGTCAACCGCTTGCCCCGGGCCTGGTAGGTGAATGGTTTCATGCCGCGCGCCAGATAGTCGGCCTGGCTGGTTTCGTTCGTTTTGAAAAACAATCGGCCCTCGTCGAGGATCGCGAAGAACTGTTCGCCCTGATACAACCCGTGCGCGCCGAACATCGCCCGGGCCTTCACCTCCGGCAGCGCGGCCAGTTGGTCGAGCACAAATTCCTTGAACGAGTCTTCCGCCATGATGGGTTTGGCGATTTTTGCCGTTAGGGCGAAGAAGCTTTTTCCAAATCCCGCAGCGGTTGGCCCACCATGTCACCCAGTCGGTCGCCGGCGTAATAGATGACCGCACCAAACCCCAGCACCACGATCATCAGCGCGAGGAACGACCAGAAGTGATGTTTTTCCAGCTGCTTCAAGCTGCGCGCGAACGCCACCAGCCCAAATAGTGCCGTCACCACGATCACCGCATCCACGCTCGCCCGCTGCCAGTAGCTGCCGCCCAGATGTAGCCACATCCCGAATTCATCGAACGTCAGGCCCATTGCCACGCCGTATAGCAAGGCTGTCAGTTCCGCCTTTCGGCCCGTGGGCCGGCGGAACACGCTGTAACCGGCTACCGCCGACATGAGAAAGATGCCGTAGTTCAAATGGTGCACGTGCGTGCCGCCGACGAAGCAATACAGGTTCGGCATCGAATTGGACATGATGAGAAACACAAACACTCGCGCCAGGATGAAGGTCATAATGAAGCTGAACAACGCGTAGCGCGCCAGCTTGTGCGCCGTTTCGCGGCGGATGGGATGTTCCGAATTCATGATTTGCGCGCAGGCTAATCGGTGGCCGGCCTTCCCGTCAAGACGCGGCCGATATGGCCAGGGACACTGTCAACCCTTGTCCGAGCGGTCGTCGTCGGTCGGTTTGGTTTCATCGGCCAACAAACGGCCGGAATAGAAACAGCCCGCCGCGACCAGCCCCGCGACGCCCGCGATGAGGCCAGCCTGGGTGCCCGGCTGTTTCAAGTTCTCGGTCAGCTTCTCAATCAGTTCGCCCTGCTGTCCGTAGAGAATTTCCATCTGCCGCTCCTCGCCCCGGTTGAATCCCGTCATGGCTGCGTCCTCGGAAACATCCGGTCCGCGCGTGCCTGCCCAATACACCCCGGCCGCCGCCGCGCAACCCACCAGTAGCACGATGATTCCCGCCAGCCGATAGCGCCGCGCCCGGCGCTCGGTTGGAGCGGGCGATTTAGGAATCGGGTTGCTGATACTCATGCGCCTTAATTATACCATCCCGTCGCCCGAAGAACAGGTCTGGCCGCTGCCGCCGGCGACCTTTGCGCTTGAGTTTGCGCGCCAAGCTGGTTAAGTGGTTGCCTCATGAACAAAGCTGAAATCGCCGCCGCCATGCGGACTGAAGTCGGGGAACTGGAAGTCCTCATCAACAAGCTTAAGGCCCGCTTGGAACGTTCCAAGCGGCTGGTGCTGGACTTGGAGGAAGAGCTGGCCGGACCGGTTGCGCCCAAGCCGGAAGGCGAAAGCCAGTTCCGCAAGGTGATTGACCAGGTCTTTGGCGAAAAACCCAAGCGGCCGAAACGCTGACGCGCCCCTACTTGCCGGCCTGGAGGGAGACGATGATTTTCTGGCCCTGATCAATCAGATTGTAAAACTGCGATAATTGCAGCGAACCTAGCGGGATGCGCGGATGATCCCCATATTTCAGGAAAGTCAGTACGGTACCCTCCCGGCGTATGCTCTCGGCAATGAGCCGCAGGCCGGCCTTGCTCGTGAAGGTCGCCTCGAAACCCGGCAGCGCCGTGACTGAGTTGTTGACCTTGCTCAAATAACTGATGCCGTTCAGCAGAGCCTCTAGTTCATCGGCATCCAGTAGCAAACGTTCACGGGCCTGCGGACTTTCGGCGATCTCCAGGGCCAGACCATAAATCTTGTGCCCGCTGCTGGCGTCCGTGGTTTCCTTGCAGCGCACGGAAATCACCTCGTCCCCGACCGTCATCTCGCCGACCGGCCCCACGGCCTTGATGAGGACGATATCGGTCTGCGTCTCAAACGTGCCGAGCACGGTTTTCAATGCGTTGGTATCTTGGGCTGGCGCAGCGCAGGCGAGCGCGAAGAACCCGATGACGAGCAGGAGTGATAAGGTTTTCATGGTTTCCCTGAAGTTGAAAATGATCCGGTCATTGACTTTGATTCAAACCCCGTCCCGTCGGGAAAGTTGCGCGCCCACCGGCCAACGGTCGGAGGCTGACCTGTCTGGTCCCGTTCAAGGCCACGGTTGATAGTCGGACAAGGCCGCCAGCGGCGGGACGTAATCATCGCCCGGGTCGTGCGGTTGATTGTCGCGGTTCCACAAGGATTCTGCCGGGGCCCGGTCGCTCACCGATTCTTCCTGATAGCTGATCAGGGCAGTGCGTTTCATACCCTGCACGTGGCCGTCCAGGAAGGTGATGTTGGCCACACCCGGCTGCCCGCCATGCACATCCAGCGGCCAATAACCAAACGAACCCGGCGTGGCCCCGCCGCCCATGTTGATGATCGCGCCGCCATCCATGTCCGCGCCTCCCCCCCAGGCGACCGGCGTGCTCTTGTCCGGTTTCCAATTGCTGTCGCCCAGCGCAATCATGTTAGCCGGTTTGACCACCGTGGTCTCATTCTGCGGGCCGACGCCAGCCGACGAACTTTCCACGTCCGCACCCAGCCCTTCCAACACCCCGCCGCCGCTTTTAGACGGATAGGTTTCGGGCAGGACCTTGGCCGGCTGCACCGTGGTGTCCACGATGGGCCCAATGCCCCACGAATTATACCCGTAGCTCATGGTGTTGACGCCATCGAACTTCAGCGTCACCTCGTTGGAGAAATATCCGTAATGCGCCGGTTCACCGCTGCCCATGGTGGACTGCCATTGCGCTGAGTCCGGCGCCGACGGACACCCGAACACTTTCGTGACCGTTCCTTGCGTGGTAAATTTTCGCAGCATCGGCGCCCAGGTGATCTCCACCCCTCTGCCATCCATGGAGGTAAATTGTGAAGCCGGAAAAAACCCCTGATAATCATCCTTGTACAAGATCACGCACAAGCCCAACTGCTTGAGGTTGCTCACGCACGCAATCTGCTGTCCCTTCCGCTTGGCCCCCGATAGGGCCGGTAACAGCAGCGCCGCCAGAATGCCGATGATCGCGATGACCACCAGCAGTTCGATCAGCGTAAATCCCCGCCCGCCACCAGCCGGCGCTGGTTGTGACGACAGCACCGCGCCCGCCGCCCGGGCATCCATGCCCGAACGAGACGGGCCGGCGCTGGCCGGCAAATTGATGCTCCGCGAAATAGGCATAACCCAATGAATTCAGCCAAATCACCACCCTCGCTCAACCACAAACACGAACCACTCTCCTAATAACACCCCAGCCGACGATTTGTTACAAACTTTCCACCGTTGCTCCCGCCCCGCTCAAACCAAAACCGGACACCGGTTACAAACCATCGTGAACCATAATAAAACAGCGTTTTATGATCTTGATGAAGCTGGTTTAAACTTCTGAAGCTCCGTCAGCCTATGGTTTGTCCGGGTTCATGCCATGGAGTTAACGCTTTTCCCCGGACCTGTCCAGCGGTATCTGGCGGCCCGCGGGTACACAATTGATCCAGCAAAACCACCACCTCAAATGGCAGAGTCATTGGGCTTGACTGGATTGGGTTTGGGCGAATTGAACCATTTGATCTAACGCGTTCTTTCCGCCAAAGAAATCGAAGTCCGCCGGGCGGACTTTTTTTGCCAGGCCATTGAAGGCCGCCCATTGTCCGGCCTGATAGGCATACCACGCATAGTTTTTGTAGAGATCCGTGGCGTCGGGATTCAAAGTGAAGTAACGCTCGTAAGCGGCCTTGATGTCCGGCCAGACCTCGGGCTGCCGCCAATAGGCTTGTCTATCCGCGTCATTGGTGTTGGAATAGTTGTTATAATCCGTGTGGGCGTCCACCAGTATGAGTGGCACGTCGCCGCCCCAATTCGTCGTGGCCACGCAAACCCGGCCAAAGGCGATCATCTCTTCGCGCGAGCCATACCACTGGGGATACAGGAAACGCAGTTTATTTCGGCAGGCTTTGTAATTGTCGGGGTCCACCGCCATGGCCCGGCTGAACCACAGTTCCATTACGTCCCGGCCTTTCTGCTCGTCGGCCACCACGTTCATCATGGCGGTCGGTATCCGCGGGTCATCCGGATCGAGCTGCCAGGCGCGGTTCAACGCGGCTTCGGCAGTGGCCAGATGATCGCCAAACCCCTTCCAGCCTGCCGCCGAAACATCGTTCGCATAACCGCCGCCGCGCGCGTGCCAAGCCATTTGATAATTGGCCTCGCCTTTTAGCAACCAGCTCGTGGCTTCGTTGGGCCAGCCGGTGAAGACCGCATTCTCAATGATTGGATAAGCTTGGGCATATAGTTTTGGCGCGGTTTCATATCCTTGTAAATCTTCGGAGCATAACTCATAGATCTCCTCCGGCGGCGTGTTGGTATCCAGCATGGAATAAAGGGCGTCGGCGGACAAATAAGTGGAAATCTCCATCGCCGATGGGAAGGCGGTCACATTCGTTCCATAGGTGGCATAGTATTGGTTGTCCGTCCGGATGGTGGCGTAAAATTTCCGGAGCGGCGCATACGAACTGTTGTGCATGGCTCTGGCCATGGCATCGTATGCCGCGCAGATCGCCGCCGGGCTGCTGGTCGGATCCAGCGCAAATCTGACGTACAGGTAGGTCACCATGGGATCCTTGCATCCGGACTGGATGGCGGCGGCAGCGTTGGCGGCGACAATTTTAAGTCCGTGCTGGTTGTCGCTGGCCGCATCCGCGCGGACATGGGCAAATTCCGCCAAGGCCGTGCGGGCCGGCGCGTCCCAGGCGGAATTGGTATAGCCGGCGTGGGCGTAAGCCTCCACCAAGGTCTTGAGGTTCCACACCAGGCGCTGATACTGGCGTCGTTCCCGCGCCGACTCCTGCGCGTCGTCGGCCGTCGTGGTAACCTCTGGGCTGGTCGGGTTGGTGGCTGGGGCAGGGGCGCTTTTTTTATGGCACGCCGTTCCGGCGATCAGCACGAGGGTCATGCACAGGCACAACCGTGAACTGGTTTTCTGCCAAGGCCTCATGGCGGCTTTGTAACCGAAGCGGTTCGGGCTTGTCAACCCTTCTGCGCCGCTCGCGGCCGTCCACCGCCCGTCACCGGCGACCGTCGGCTCATGGGCTGGCCAGCGCACTAACCACGGCGTTGTCCAGATCTTCCCCGTGCAATTCCTTCCCAAGAATGATGCCATGGCGATCAAGCAGATAAGTCATCGGGATGCCTTCCACGTGATAGGCCCTGGCGAGTTTATTGTCCCAGCCCAGTCCGTCAAAATATTGTTGCCAGGCCATGCCATTTTGTTGCGTGAAGGCGATCAGTTTATCGCGATCGTCGTCCAGGCTGACGCCGACGACCTCAAAGCCCTGCGGATGAAACTTCTGATAGAGCGCAATGACGTTGGGCAGTTCGCGCCGGCAGGGGCCGCACCAGGTCGCCCAAAAATCTATCAGCAACACTTTGCCCCGGAAGCCTGCCACCGACACGGGATTGCCGGCCACATCCGTCTCGCTGAACCCGGGGAATCGTTGGCCGACTTCCAGACCTTCCGCCACCCGGGGTTCCACCGGCCGGGAAGTGTCCGGCACCGCCACCGGCGGGGCCGAAACGAGCTCCTGATGATATTGGGCTTTGGCCGCCGCCGTCGCCTGTGCCGCCTGGGTGGCCGCCTTGGCATTGTAACCAAAATGCTTTTGCAACGCCGGATCCAAATCCTTCAGTTGTGCGTTTTCCATGCCGGCCGAATGCATGAAATAGATGTCCTTCGCCGTAACCTTGGTGACGGTGACATTGGTGAACGTCACGCCGTTGACCGTCAGCGTGTCAAAATACTCGTCCGCCCGCGCTGCCAGCGTGACCAGAAAAACCAGAAATAATGTTTTAATGAACATCGTTCTATATCCGGCTTTACAGCGTCTTCGTCAAACAAAAGTTGCAGGTCGCCTTCCACGACGCTTCGCGTCTTCAATGGTCTTCGGTCAACGCGCGAGCGTCTGGGAGTGCGGTGGGCCGCCACCGCTTTTAAAGGCGCATGAAACTGAATGGGTCCACGTTCTCTCTCACCCAAACCCCCTAGGGATAGGGTTTTCACGAGGGCGAGCCTTAAACGCAAAATAATTCAACGCCTTGATACATTTCCGCTCCATCCCTCAGGCGGAGGATGGTGGTAAAAAGTGGGTGAACGCCGGTATTACCTCGCAGGCCCGCAGCATCGTCCAGACGAACCTCGTGCCAAGAAGGGTTTATACCTTCCAAACGCGAGTTTTGGGCGGTAGCACGGGCGCGAGCATCTGGAGCACGCCGGTCAGCATCATGGCCACCTGAAATGAGGTGCAAACCAGGTGGGCGCGCGGCGCAGGGGGAAACTGGCCGCCGCCCAGGCGGTTGCCGAGCGTGTCACCCCGCCAGAAAATCAGCCGGACCACACCCCGTCGGAACGAATCATCGTTCCGACGGTTTTTTTGTGGTGCGTTGGTTAAAGTGCCGGACAGCGAGGGGAAGGTGATTAATGGCACAATAGCAAGGCCGCCGTGCCGCGGGCGTATTCAAAAAGGGATTTGATGAAAATCCTGTCGCTGGAGGTATACGAATAAGAGGCTGCGGCGCGGGCAATTCGCGGCTTCATTGCGAAATCAGCCGGAAGAAACCGCTCGCGTTGGTTGGCGAAATGGAAACCTCGTTGTTTAGGTTGGTGAGATTGAGCGTGGGCGCGTCCGTAATGCTTGACCACGAAATGAGGTCGGGACTTTGTTGCAACACCAGATTGGTCGATGATACCAGCCAGGAGACAACCGATTCATTATCCCTTAATTCAAGATTGAGCTGCGGTCTGGTTGGCGACCATCCCAGATAAATGTCGGCCCGGTATCCCCCAACCAAAGCAAGCTTGTTTCCGTCGGCGGAGCAAGTCAGGACGGTCCATTTGGCTGACAATTCCGGCACGCTGTTTGACGACCAGGAATTTCCTGAATCCACCGAATGAAAAATAGCATAGCCCACCGCTGTCAGTTTTGATCCATCCCCGGATGCACAGAACCCCAATAGATACATATTCGTGGGCTGACTGGTCGGAGTCCAAAAGTTGCCACCATTTGTGGAAATATAGACCCGCCCAAATCCGGAACCAATATCATACGCGGCGGCAATGCAAGTGTTCCCGTCAGTTGATACAGCCATGTAGGTCCATCTTCCCGCTGGCAGGTTTGTTTGCGGCGTCCAGGTCGTGCCCGAATTGGTTGAGAGGTATGCCATTCCGCCAAAAGTTCCCGCCAGCAACATACTGCCATCAGCGGATGAAGCCACGGAGCACCACTGACTAATTGGCGCGCTGGTTTGTGTCCAGGTGCTGCCTGAATTTGTCGAAACACAAATTGGTCCGGCGGAAAAATTGTTGCCAGCGGCGACCATCTTGGTTCCGTCATAGGTTATCGCGACGGAATCCCAGCGACTAGCGCCTGGCACATTGTTGCTAAACCAGTTCGCGCCACCATCGTGTGAAGTATAAACACCGCCAACGTCCGCAGCCGCAATCAACCGGGAGCCGTCGGCCGAGGAGGCGATATCTGCCCAATAACCACTTTGAAGCGTCGCTCCCGTTGATGACCAGGTGATGCCTGAATTTGTGGAAACAAAAATCGTATTGGTTGTTCCCGCGCCCGCAAATATCTTTGTTCCGTCGGCAGATAATGCAATGCAGTTTACCCGAGACACGCCAGGAATGTTATTGGAACTCCAAACTTGAGAATACCCATTTCGGTTTGAGTTAAACAAAAATAAAACCACAAATCCGATCGTCAGGCATGCCTTTATCTTTCTATGTTTGAATGTTGCCATTTGACATTTCCCATATGGTTTAACGCCCACAACCAGCGTCGGTGGTTTTCGTGATTTTCGTCTTGCTGCCTGGATTTGCAAGACATTTTACCATTTTGTCTTCGGATTGGGCAAGGCGCGTGTCATCAGGCCATTGCTGAGGCCGGGCCGGCCGCTCGCCGGCAATGATGTCGCTCCTAAACGGAGCTTGATTCATTTTTGAATTGCCAAACCACCAAGATTTCAGCCCGGCCGTGCTTGGAAAAATCTGTGTCCATCCGTGATCATCTGTGGTTTAAAATTCAACCGCCTTTTCCACCGGCCCAAAGCGCCCGAGGGCTGTCGCACTTCCGCCTTTTTAATTTTCCCGGTTTCGTTTTTAATTGAGCCATGATTACGCGCTATTCGCGCCCCGAAATGCGGGCGATTTGGACGGATGAAAACAAGCTCAAGATCTGGCTCCAGATCGAGCTGCTCGCCAGCGAGGCGCTGGTGAAGGAGAAAATTGTCCCCGCCAAGGACTTCGCCAAGATAAAGGCCGGCTGCGCCAAATGGTTCGCCGATCTGCCCGGCCTCGTCTCCCGCCAGCGCGAGTTGGAAAAAGTTTTAAACCACGATGTCATCGGCTTTACCACGGCGGTGGCCGAGGCCATCAACAACGACGCCAGCCGCTGGTTCCATTTCGGCCTGACGAGCAGCGACGTGGGCGATACCTGTTACGCGGTGCAGATGCAGCAGTCGGCGGACCTCCTGATCGCCGACGTGCAAAAGTTGCTGCCGATCATCGCCCGGCGCGCAAACGAGCATAGGTTCACGCCCTGCATCGGCCGCAGCCACGGCATCCACGGCGAGCCGACGACCTTCGGCTTGAAGCTGGCGCTGATGCACGATGAATTTTCCCGCGCGCTGCGCCGGTTGGTGACGGTTCGCGATGTGGTGTCCATCGGCAAGCTGTCCGGGGCCGTGGGCACCAGCGCGCACCTGTCGCCACGCGTCGAGGCCTACGTTTGCAAGCAGTTGGGCTTGGTGCCGGCGCCCATCGCGACGCAGGTGGTTCAACGCGACATCCATGCGGAATTTCAACTGGCGATGGCGCTCGTCGGCGCGAGCATCGAACGCTGGGCGGTGGAGTTCCGGCATTTGCAGCGCACGGAGGTGCTCGAAGCTGAGGAGCCGTTCACCAAAGGTCAGAAAGGTTCCAGCGCCATGCCGCACAAGCGCAATCCCATCACGTGGGAACGCCTCACCGGCCTGGCTCGCGTGTTGCGCGGCAACGCCATGGCGTCGCTGGAAAACGTCGCGCTGTGGCATGAGCGGGATATTTCGCATTCCTCCGTCGAGCGGATCATTTTTCCCGATTCCTGCACGCTGCTGGATTACATGTTCGGCCTGCTGACGCGGCTGATGGACGGCATCGTCGTTTATCCGGCGAACATGAAGAAGAACCTCGGGCTCTCGCTCGGCATGTGGAACAGTCAGACCGTCCTGCTCGCGCTCATCAAAAAGGGACTGACGCGCGAGGCGGCCTATAAGCTCTGTCAGGACGCGGCGATGAAGACGTGGGCGGTCAAACACGCCGGCCGCGAGGACGCGGACTTTGTGGAACAGCTCAATGCGGAACCGGAAGTGGCAAAACACTTCAAGCCCGGTGAACTGGAAAAACTCTGTTCGCTCGACTTTCATTTCAAGGAAGTAAACAACCGCTTCAAGAAGCTGGGGCTGAATTAATTTTATGTATTCACCCGCTGACAATCGCTATGCGGCGCCGGGTTTTTACCGCCGCTGTGGTCGTTCCGGACTCAATCTCCCGCTCATTTCCCTCGGACTCTGGCACAACTTCGGTGCGAAGGACGACTACGGCAACGCCCGCGCCATCGCGCTCCGCGCGTTCGACCTCGGGCTTACCTGTTTCGACCTCGCGAATAATTACGGTCCGCCTGATGGGGCGGCGGAGGTCACCTTTGGCAAAATCCTCCGCGATGATCTCCACCCGTGGCGCGACGAACTCATCATCACCACCAAGGCCGGCTATTACATGTGGCCGGGGCCTTACGGCGAATGGGGTTCGCGTAAGTATCTGCTGGCCTCGCTCGATCAATCGCTCAAGCGCCTGGGCTTGGATTATGTGGATATCTATTATTCCCATCGCTTCGACCCCGAGACGCCGCTGGAAGAAACCCTAGGGGCCGTCGCGCACGCGGTAAAATCCGGCAAGGCGCTGTATGCGGGGATCTCGAATTATCCTGCCGCCGAGACCGCGCGCGCGGCGAAGATTCTGCGCGAGCTGGGCGTGCCATGTCTTATCCATCAGGCGCGCTTTTCCATGCTCGACCGTTGGGTGGAACCGGAGTTGTTGGGCGTGCTCGAAAAAGAAGGCATCGGCTGCACGGCGTTTTCACCCTTGGGTAAGGGGTTGCTGACCAATCGCTATTTTAAGGGCATTCCCGCCGACTCGCGTATTGCGAAAGACCCGCGCTTCCTCCGGCCCGAACACGTCACGGACGAAGTGCTGGCGAAGACGCGCCAGTTGAACGACCTCGCGCAGTCGCGCGGCCAGACGCTCGCGCAAATGGCGCTGGCGTGGGTGTTGAGGAACAAGGTGGTGACGAGCGCGCTCATCGGCGCGAGCCAGGTGGCGCAGGTGGACGATTGCCATGGCGCGGTGAAAAATCTGAACTTCAGCGCCGACGAACTCGCGCGCATCGAAGCGATTCTGGCGGGATAATTTGCGCGGGATGTTCCCGTTGCGTGACTGGCGTAATAAAACTTTACGTTCGCTTCACGGCGGGCTCCCGATACGCGACCAGAAAGTAAACCAGCACCGCCGCCACGCTCGCGGAGAGCGCTCCCCAGAACCAGCGCCAGTCCGTGTGCCCGCCCGTCGTGCAGACGTTGAACCACCAGCCGCCGCCGAGATAGCCGATGAGGTTGCCCACGCCGCCGTTCAGCAGCGTCAGCAGGGCCTGCGCCCGGGTGCGCCAGGCGGGATCCACGCGCTGGTCCAGGAAGATTTGCGCGGTGATGAACACCAGCACATAGGAGGCGCCGTGCAAAATGATGCCGAGGAGCAGGGTGCCGTCGGTGTTCCCGGCGCTGAAGGCGAACCGCGCCACGCCAAAGCCGAGGCCGGCGGCAAAAATCCATTTCAACCGCCACTTTAACAGCAGCCAGCCCAGGGTGAACATTCCGATGAGTTCCGTACTCTGTGCGAGGCTCATCCACGCGCTGGTGCGGGCGAAGCCGAGGTCATGCAGGTGCGTTGGCGCATACGGATAGAACGCGGCAAGCGGGATGTTGAAGAGTGTGGTGGTGATGAAGACCACGCGGGTGTCGCGATCCTTGAGGAGCGTCAGGGCGTCGAGGCCCAGGCGTTCATGCCAGGAAAGCCGGACGACGGCAGGTGGCACCTCGAGCGTCGGCAGAAAAAATGTGAAGGCCGCCACCAGCAACCAGACGGTTGCGCCGAGATAACCCGCCAGCGCGGACCGGTCCAGACCAAAGGCGCTGATGAGGAGCGCCCCAGCCATCCAGCCGACCGTGGCCAGGGCGCGGATGGGGCCGAATTCTTTTTTGGCATCCTTCAGCCGCGCGAACACCAGCGCGGTGGAAATGCTGAACATCGGCGCGTAGGCTAGGTAGAAGACCTGGATCAAGGCGAGGATGAGCCAGGGATTCCAACGGCTCTGCATCGCGGTGCTAATGAGCGCGACGAGCAGGGCGGTGGTCACGGCAAGACCACGCAGGACTTTGACCGGCGGCACCTGGCGGTCGGCCATCGCGCCAAAGGCCAGCGGCGAGATGAAAGCGGCGACGGCGGAGGCGGCAAAGGCGAACGGTTTGATGACGTGCAGTCCGTGGGCGTCGAGGATGGCTCCCAGCGGCACAAACCAAACCGCCATGGCCGCCGATTGGATGAAAAACAAGATCATCAACTCGGCGTATTCGGCTTGGCGGAGCGTCCGGAACACGGGCCGTCAGATTAATCGAAGCCGAGGAAAATAAAAAGCGCGCAGCCAGCCGCCTTTTACCGGCCGCGTTGATAGACCCGCACCCAGTCAACTTCGAAGCGGATCGGAAAGTTCGTCCCGGCTGGATCACCGCCGCAATCGCCGCCGATGGCCTGGTTCAAGATGAGATAAACCGGACGATGAAACGGATTGCCGTGGTTGGCGCGGTTCGCCGTGGCCAGATCGAGCTGGTTCATCAGCCGGCCGTCGAGCCGCAGGTCGATTTTCTGATCATCCCAATCCATCGTCCAGATGTGGAACGCCTGCGCCCAGGCGTCGCCGCCCAGTTCGGCTACCGGGGTTTTTCGGGCCAGCCATTTGACATGGTGGTCGAGGCTGAAACCAAAGTTGGCCAGCACGTTGCTCTGGTAGAATTCCATGATGTCCACCTCGCCAACCGCCGGCCAGAGGGTGTGGGGTCTGGCCCCAAGGGTCCAGAAGGCTGGCCAGCTTCCCGGGCGGATGTCGATCCGCGAGCGCATCTCAATCCGGCCGTACTTGAACTCGTGCCGGCCGCGCGTGGTGAGACTGGCCGAGGTGTAGTTGATCCATTCGCGGCTGGTGATCCAGTTAGTGGAGCCGGCGATGTATCGGGGATTGGGCTGGTGCGCCGGCCGCGCCTCAATGACAAGCAGGCCATTGGTGCAAACGGCGTTGGCCGGCTGATACCACTGCAGTTCATGGTTGCGGACAAAACCGCGCTCGTAATTCCAGTTCGCCGGATCGGGCGTGCCGGGCCGGTTGAAATCATCCTGCCAGATGAGTTGGTAAGGGCCACGCGTCGCGCAGCCAGTGGTGACCAGCACCAGCAACCAAGGCAGCCAAAATAGGGTTTTAAGCTTCATTCGCTGGCCGTTCAGACGCCCGATGGCGGGCGTAGATTACCGGTTTCAATGAGGAAGATTTGGCGCCATTATCGGCGCCACTATTTTTGCGCCGTGTAAATTGCCAAGATTTCCTCCGCTGATAGCGCCCGGTTGAAAACGCCGGCTTCGTCGATCAGGCCGAAGAAGCTGTTGTCCAGATTGTCTCCGCGCGCTCCGATGGCCGCCACCGTCGAAAAGACAAACCCCGGGTCATACGCCGGGGCGGGCCACGCCACGCCGTCGATGTAGAAGACCACCGTGCTGCCGGATTTGGTTACCGCCAAATGATGGAACGCGGTATCGTTAATCACGGTTTCCGGCATGGTTTCGTCGATGCCGATCTTGCTTAGCGCCGGCCGCCCCGCCGGGTCCAGATAGAGACCGTAGCCACCCTGGCCATAGCCAAAGATGATGCCGTTGCCATAGGAACCATAGGAGACAACCGAGGCGTCGGACCGTTTGACCCAGGCGATGAGGGTGAAATCCTGCAATTGGAGGCTGGCCGGATTGCCAACCGTTACGACGTCGTTCTTGCCATGGAATGCAAAGGCCGATCCCACCTTGCCCGGTTCAAAGGCGGTGGTCCCGAGCAGGGTGCCGACGTTGCCGGACAAAATCTCCCGCGTATTGCCTTCGCCTGACCACAACGCCACCAGACCGGACGGCAGTTGTCCTCGGAGACGGTAGATCTTGATTTTATTGAAACCAAGCCAGCCACCGGCGCCGACGCCGGCCAGCACCAGCACCGAAACAACGATGATCAAAATATTCTTGGAGACACCCGACTTCATCGGACCGGCGCGTTGGGCCACCGGAATGGCAGGGCAGGGTGGGGTAGACGCCGGAGCGGGACTCGGACGCGGGGGCGCAACCGGAGTTGGCGCCGGGATCGGAACCGGGGCCGGCTGCGGTGGAATGGGCGCTGCCGCCGGAGCCTGCGGCACGACGATAACCTGCTGGCAGACCGGGCAGTTGATTTGCCTCCCTGCATGGCTGTCATTGCCAAGGATGTGCTGGCCGCATTGCGGGCAGTAAAATTTGAATTCAGGCATAAATTATTTTTGTTCGTTATAAAGTTTCAGAATCTCTTCCGCGGAAAGTGCGCGGTTGAAGACCCCAGCCTTGGCGATCAGGCCGGAAAATGAATGGACGCCGTCGCCGGCCGGCCTTCTGCCAATGTAAAAATCATATGAGGTTTGCGGTGTAAACTGCCCAATGTGTTGTTCCACCACGATATTTCCATTGCAAAACAATCGGGCGATGCCTGCCGTCTTGTCATAGCTCAAGGCAACGTGCTGGAAAATGTTCGCGGTGATGGTTCCGCCCCGGGCCATGAGCCAATGTACCTGTCCATCCGTACCGTGTACGTCGGCAAACAGGTTGCCCGCGCCCAGCCCGAACTCTTGGGGTTCTAATAATTGCATGTGCACTCCCCACGTCACGATTTGGCCGGGCTCGCCATTGTCCCACTCCAATATCTCGTTCCGCCGGGACAAACTTGACGGCTTGATCCAAGCCATGATGGTGAAACCCTGGCCCTGGCCGACATCCAAAGACGGGGTGGCTGGAATCTTTATGCCCGAGTTTGTTTCGTCAAATGAAAACACCCGCACCATTTCACCGCTTTTGACGGACACCCCCGTCAAGCTCGCTGAATTGCCTTCCGCCCAATTTTTACCGTCGCCTTCGCCAGACCACATGCCGACCAATCCCGGCGGCAAATGTTCTCGCAAGCCGTAGAGCTTGAATTTGGAATATCCCAACCAGCCGCCGACGCCAAGACCGGCGAGCATGACCGCCGCGACGACGATCATCAGGATGTTTTGCAAGGTGCGCGATTGAACCGTCGCCGCCGGCTGTGCGACCGGGGTGACGGGATGCGTTCTTCCCGCTGCCGGGGCCGTGCTTTGATCTGGCGAAAAAACCGGTGCGGGCTGCGGTGGAATGGGCACGGCCGCCGGAACCTGCGGCACGACGATGGCCTGCTGGCAGACCGGGCAGTTGATTTGCCTCCCCAAATGGCCGGTGTCGCACTGGATGTGCTGGCCGCATTGCGGGCAGTAGAATTTGAATTCAGGCATACATTTGATTGGCCGCAGAATGTGCCGGTCCCGGATGGATGATGCCGATACCAAGCCATGACGGACAAAAGTTGTCAATCCGGAAAGTGAAATGAATCTGATCCGCCGGAAGCCCGGAAATCGCCGGCGGACGCCCGTCTGGCTAGCCAAAAAATGACCAGCAAACAACAACCAACGGCAAGCCATCCGCCGCATTTCTGACGATTCTTATCGCGTATGGCAAACACCACGCATCACCCAAAATGCAGCCGGTTCCTGCTCGCCCTTTTCGTCCTGCTGGCCGCACCGGCGCTCTTCGCGGCGGAACAGCTGAAGAACGAGGCCTGTCTCGACTGCCACACCGACCCGGCGAACAAGCGCATGGTCAACGGTCACGCCGAGGCGATGGCGCTGTTCCCCACGAACGGTTTTGCGAAGTCCGTCCACAGCCAGTTGGACTGCGTTGACTGCCATGACGGTATCAAGGAACTGCAGCATGACAGGAACGTGCCGCCGCCGAACTGCACCGGCTGCCATGAAAAGGAAGGCAAGGATTACGCGACCAGCATCCACGGCATGAGCCATTCAATGGGCGCGTCCGGCGCGGCGGAATGCTGGGACTGCCATGGCAGCCACGAAATTTTGCCGGTGAAGGATGTCCGTTCGTCCGTCTATAAAATGAATTTGCCGGCGACTTGCGCCAAGTGTCATAGCAACACGAATCTCACCAAGGAATACCAAATCGAATTTCCCGAGGCCGCGAATCAATACATAGACAGCATCCACGGTACGGCGCTGCTGAAGATGGGGTTGATCGTCGCGCCCTCGTGCAATGATTGCCATGGCGCGCACAAAATCAAGCGCAGCGTGGACCGCGATTCGCCGATCAACCACGCCAACGTCGCCAAGACCTGCGGCAAGTGCCACGTCGGCATTGAGTCGATCTACAATCAGAGTGTCCACGGTCAGTTGCTCGCGAAGGGCGACCCGCGCGGACCGGTTTGCATTGACTGTCACAGCGCGCACCAGATCGTCAACCCGACCAGCAAGAATTTCAAGGCCCTGAGCGACGAGCGCTGCGGCAAATGCCACGCTGACCGGTTGGAGCATTACCGCGAGACCTACCACGGCAAGGCGATGGCGCTGGGCTTGGCGAACTCCGCACCCGAAGTCGCCGCCTGCTATGATTGCCACGGGTTCCACGACATCCTGCCGGTGTCCGATCCGGCGTCGCATCTATCCACCAACAACATTCTCGTCACCTGTCAAAAATGTCATCCGGGCGCGACGGCCAAATTCACCGGCTACCGGCCGCACGCCAATCCGCTGGACAAGCAAAATTATCCGCTGCTCCATGTCGTGTTCCTCGCGATGACGGGTTTGCTCATCGGCACCTTCGGCTTCTTCGGTATGCACACCCTGGCCTGGCTGGTGCGCGCGGTGTGGTTGTATCTGCACGATTCTAAAACCTTCCGCGAATCCAAGATCAAGACGCAGGAAGGTGACGAATGGTTCACGCGTTTCCAGCCCTTCGAGCGGTTTCTGCATTTCCTCGTGGTCACTAGCTTTCTCACCCTCGTTGTGACCGGCATGCCGTTGAAATTTTATTACACCGACTGGGCGAAATTCATCTTCAGCCTCATCGGCGGACCGGAAACGGCGCGGATGCTGCACCGTTTCGGCGCCATCATCACGTTCCTTTATTTTACACTGCATTTGAGCGCCCTCGTTGGCCGGTCGTGGAAGAGCTGGGGCAACCTGCGCAATCCAGAAACTGGCCGGCTTGAGATCAAACGCTTCTCCTCCGTGGTGTTCGGCCCGGATTCGATGGTGCCGACCTTGCAAGACTTGCGCGACCTGATCGACCACAACAAATGGTTCTTCGGCAAGGGCCCGAAGCCGCAGTTCGACCGCTGGACGTATTGGGAGAAGTTTGATTACTTTGCCGTGTTCTGGGGCGTCGCCATCATCGGCGCGTCCGGGCTGATCATGTGGTTTCCGGAATTTTTCACGCGCTTCCTGCCTGGCTGGGTCATCAACATCGCGCTCATCCTGCATTCGGATGAGGCGCTGCTCGCCGCCGGATTCATTTTCTCGATCCACTTTTTCAACACGCATTTCCGCATTGAGAAATTCCCGATGGACACCGTCATCTTCTCCGGGCGCGTGTCCAAGGCGGAGATGCTGCACGAACGCCGGCGTTGGTATGACCGGCTGGTCAAGGCTGGCCAGCTGGACGCCTATCGCATTAAGGACGAATGGTTCCAATGGAAGAACATCGCCAAGTCGTTCGGCTATTTCTTCTTTGGCCTCGGGCTCGTGCTATTGGCGCTGATCATCTATGCGATGGTCTCGCGGCTGGTACATTGAAGCAAGTTTTGAGGTGGATCTGGTTTGAATCGTAAAATAAAAATCGGTTGCAGAATGGCTCGGTTTATGCTATTGATGTTACTGTAAAGTAATGAGGCAAATGTCTAGTTTTTTCTCCGGTTCAAGGTGTGACCAACCCGCTGTCTGGAGTTGGCGTTGGGTTGTTGCCATGGTCGCAACTTTGGTCGTAATGTCCTCGGTTGCCCGGGCGCAGAGTTATGGTTTAGACACGCGGCCGGCCCTGGGCCCTTTTCTGAATGGGGTTATGCCGCCCCAGGCGCAAAGCGCGTCCGGCTGGCAAACCGCCGTGGCCTTTCCCCACCTCACGTTTGATGACCCGATTTCCATCACTCCGGAGCCGCGCAGCAGCCGGATCTATGTTTGCGGGCGTGAAGGGCCGATTTACTTTTTCACCAACGACCAGGCCACCACGACCAAAACCCTGTTTCTCGATCTCACTCTGCAGACGCAGGGCAATGATGATTGCGGCGTGCTGGGCTTTGCGTTTCATCCCCAATACGGTGTGCCGGGTTCGCCCAATCGCGGATACGTATATATTTGGTATCAATATTCTCCGTCCCCCAACGCGAATCCAGCCGAGAACACGCTCAGCTACAACCGGCTCTCGCGCTTCACCGTGCCGGACGGTTCGCTGACTGCCGATCCCAAATCGGAAGTGGTCCTGATCAACCAGTTTGACCGCGACCTCTGGCACAATGGAGGCGGGCTGTTATTTGGTCCGGATGGCTATCTCTATCTGAGCCTCGGGGACGAAGGCTCCGATAACAATGTATTGGGCGACGCACAACGGATTGATTTAGGTTTATTCTCCGGTGTGATCCGCATAGACGTGGACATGAACCCGGCAACGAGCCACCCCATCCGCCGCCAGCCGCAATCCGCCGGTACTCCGCCGACCGGTTGGCCCGGTACCTATTCCGGCAACTATTACATCCCGAATGACAATCCCTGGCAGAATACCAACGGGGCCGTGTTGGAGGAATTTTACGCGATCGGCTTTCGCAGTCCGCACCGTATGACCTTGGATCCGCCCACGGGAAACATCTGGCTCACGGATGTGGGCCAAAACACGGTTGAGGAAGTGGATTTGATCCAGAAAGGCGGCAATTATCAGTGGGCCTATATGGAAGGCAACATACCCGGTTACAACCCCAAACCCACCCCGCTCATTGGGGTGGATAAACCGCCCATCTACACGTACGTTCATGCCAACGGGGACTCATGTATCATTGGCGGCTACGTTTATCACGGCGTCGTGAACGCCGCTTATTTGTCCGGGGATTATATTTTTGCCGATTTCGAGTCGGGCCGGATCTGGTCGATGAGCTACGATGGCGCAGACGCCCCCCAAGTGAACTATCTGTGTTCGCTTCCGGGTGCCAACATTACCAGCTTCGGGTTGGATCAGAACGGCGAGCTGTATTTTGGCCAGTTGACTCAGGGGTCCCATTTATATCAGTTGGTCTTCACCGGCAATCAAGGCCAGGCACCGCCGGCGCTGCTGTCGCAAACCGGCGTGTTCACGAATCTCCTGACCCTGGCACCGAACTCTAACCTCATCCCCTATGCGGTCAATTCACCGCTGTGGTCGGACGGCGCGTTAAAATCCCGCTGGCTGGCGGTGCCCAATAACTCTGGGCAAAAGATCAATTTCGCCACCAACGGCTTTTGGTCGTTTCCGACGGGCACCGTGCTTATCAAAAATTTTCAACTGCCGATCAACCAGACCAACCCCAGCGCGTTGAAACGGCTGGAAACCCGATTTATGATTCACGGGACCAATGGCAACTGGTTTGGGCTGACCTATAAATGGCGCGCCGACAACAGCGATGCCGATCTGCTTCCGGGCAGCCTGAATGAAACGAACCTCATAACCACCGCCACCGGCGTGCAAACCCAGGTCTGGTATTACCCCGACCGGCAGGATTGTCAAATTTGCCACAACCAGAACGCTGGCCAGGTGCTCGGTGTCCGCACTTGTCAATTGAATGGCAATTTTACTTACCCTGCCACCGGCGTTACCGACAACCAACTCCGCACGTTGAACCACCTTGGCATGTTCAATTCGGCCCTCGTCGAAACCAACATTCCGACGTATCCGCAATCCGTCTCCATCACCAATACGAGCGCGGATCTCACTCTCCGTGTTCGTTCTTATCTGGATGGGAACTGCGCCCAATGCCACCGTCCTAACGGGGTCACGCAGACCTTTTTCGACGCAAGGTTTGATACGCCGCTGACCAATCAGGGAATTATCGGCGGAGCGGTCGGCGACAGCCTCGGAATTTCCGGGGCCCAAGTGATTGCTCCCTCCAGCACCAACCAGTCGATCATGTACCTGCGGATGAACAGCCTGGACTCGATCAAAATGCCGCCGCTGGCAAAAAATCTGGTGGATACGCAGGCGGTTGCGACCTTCGCGCAGTGGATCAACACCCTGCAAGGTCCATTGCCAGTTCCGAACCTGGCGGGCTTAACGCAGGCCGCTGCCTCGTCCACGCTCACGTCCACCGGTCTGGTGGTCGGAACCATCAGTAGTGCCTCTAGCGCAACGGCACCGGCGGGCTTGGTGCTCAACCAGAATCCGGCAGCGGGCACGGTGGTGGCACCCGGCAGCACGGTGAATCTGATCGTTTCGTCCGGTTCTCCTCCGGCCGGCGTGGCGGTGGACCAAGTTATCACCGTGGACGGCAATGGCACGGTTACTACGCCTCCGTTCGGCGCGTGGAACCCCGGGGAACTTCTGGTGGCGTTTGCGGGTTCTGATGGCCCCGCGTTTACTCAGACACTGACCGTTTCTGGAGCAGGGCTCAACTGGTCGCTGGTGCAACGTGCCAACACGCAATTGGGTGACGCGGAAATCTGGCAGGCCACCGCAACGATGCAATCGTCTAATCTCACCGTGAGTTCCACGCCAAGCGCCGGAGGATATGATCAGTCGCTCACCGTTGTGGCGTTCACTGGGGCGGGTGGAACTGGCGCGTCCGCCGCAGCTGGCGGTGCCATCGGAGCCGCAACTGTATCCCTGACGACAAGCAATGCCGCCTCTTTGATCTATGGTGTCGGGAGCGATTACGACGCGCCGGTCGCGCGAGTGCTGGGCACCAATCAGGTGATGGTTCACCAATGGGTTGACAACGTGTTGGGTGATACATTCTGGGTCCAGACGGGGGCTTCACCCATCCCTGCAGCAGGCACGCTGGTTCCGGTAAATGTCACCGCGCCAGTGACTGATCGATGGGACATCGCGGCGGTTGAAATCATGCCGGCGGCGGTGCCTCCCCACATTGACACCTGCATCGTGACCGGGCCCCAGTTGGTGTTCAAGGGCACGGGGCCAGCCAAGGCCCACTGGACCTGCCTGATGGCAACAAATTGCGCCCAGCCACTGAATACTTGGATCCCGGTGGCCACCAATCTCTTTGATGCCACGGGACACTTCGCCATGACCAATGGCTTCGACCCCTCCGTGGTGGCCAAATTCTACCGCCTCCGATCACCTTAACTTGGCCGGAAAATCGGGCTGCGCGTTTTTGTGCGCCTGAATTTTTTGACAGGACGACTCGTGAGCAAGGTTGCAAATTCCGGCGGCACGATCTTGGTCGCGAAATCAATCGGTGGCCGCAATCCGCCCACCGGTTCACATCGGGCGGATCGCGACAGCGGAAACCCGGGAGAGTTGGATGACACCCGGCATGGCGGTGCGGCAAATTATCTTTTTTTTGATTATCATGTGGCACGTTTGAAATTTGACCAGACCTACAATCCGCCCTCACCGGATCTTTGGGGAATTAATTACGGTGCGGGAACCAATTCTGTTTGGGTGGATTGAACCTGGCGCCAATTCCGCTGGCGGAGAATCTTTGCGATCGGCCCGCGTTGCCTCCAGCCAGTATGCTGTAACCGGCCGGTCTTCTGCCGCGTATGCTATTATATAAAGCGATGCCGCCATCAACGCTTAAAATCAAATCCGTCTCTGATGTTTATTATGAAGCAAAACCTTTGGAAACTGACGCTCTGTGCCGTCTGCCTGTCTGCGGGAGGCCTGTTCTCCCGGGCTGCCGGATTGCAGCGGGCTGACGTGATTGCCGACCCGGTCTGGCTGTTGCACCTGGACTGTGATGCCCTGCGCACCAATGCGCTCGGCCAATTTGTTCTGGCGCAAATGGACCAGCCGAAGGCCAAGGCCCGGCTGGCTTCGTTTCAAACCATATTTGGCTTCGACCTGCGCAGCCAAGTTCACGGTGTCACGCTCTTCGGCAGCAGCCAGACCCCGGCGGACGGCGTGCTAATCATTTATGCGGATTTCGACGCGGACCGGCTGCTCACCCTGGCGAAAGCGGCCAATGATTATCAAAGCAGCCCTCACCACGATCATGTTATCCACAGCTGGATTGACGCGACTAAGCGGGGCATGACCCGTCGCGTCTATGCGGCGTTTCAGGACCACCGGGTCATTCTTGGCCAGCGCAGTGACCGGGTGGCGGCGGCGCTTGATGTGGTCGACGGCACCGCGCCCAGCCTTGCCGGCCGCCGGGCGTTTTCGGAATTGGGTTTGCCGGGTAACCCCCATTTCCTGGAAGCCGCCGCCCGCAAATTTGACTCCACCAACTCGGCTCCAAACGCCGCCATCCTGAAGCTTGCCAAAAGCGTCCAACTGGTGGCCGGCGAGAAAAAACAGCAGTTTCAAGGTGCGCTAACCTTGGTGGCCAACAATGATGACGCGGCAGGACAAATGTTTTCCATTGCCCAGGGCTTGGTGGCGGTGATGCGGATGCAGTCAAATAATCCGGATGCGGTCAAACTCGCCAACGCCGTCGTCATCACGCAGGATGGTTCCGAAATCCTTGGCACGTTGGAACTGCCGACCAACGACGTGGTGGAAATGTTGCAGGCCGGTGCTGCGCGAATGACGGCGGCTCGGGCGGAGGGTCGTATTTCCGCGCATGAAGCCGCGCCATTTTGAAGCGACGAAGGCAGCGCGGTAATAAGGTGCTGACGCCTTTGGAAAAGCAAAAACTTGGTTCAAGAAATTCCATCTTTGTCCGACGAAGAACTGGCCCGGCAGGCGCAGGCGGGATCGCTGGAGCCGTTCGAGGAACTGGTCTCACGCTATGAGGGCCGCGTTCACGCTTTTGTGGCCCAGTTCTGCCGCAACCCCACGGATGCCCGCGAAGTCACGCAGGACACCTTTGTGAAAGCCTTTCAGAGCTTGGAGCAGTTTGATGCGCGCCGCGTCTTTGCCTCGTGGCTGTTCACCATCGCCCGCCGCAAATGCATTGACCGTCACCGCGCCGCATCCCGTGTGACCGATGAAGCCATCCCGGAATTGTTGGATGACGCCGATCCGTCGGAACTCATCGCCCGCCGTGAAGACCGGCGGAACCTGTGGCAATTCGCCCGCCGGCGCCTCGGCGAAAACCAGTTTCAGGCGCTCTGGCTTCATTATGCCGAAGATCTGGACGTGGCCCAGATTGCGCAGGTGATGGGCAAGACCCGGGTGCATGTCAAAGTGCTGCTGTTTCGCGCCCGTCAGATTCTGGGCCGCGAATTAAAGCCCGGCCGGCTGTCCAGCCAAGCCACTCCGACCTCGAACTTGAATCCGGCGCTGTCAGTTTTGGCCAGCCGGCCGGCCAATCCTCCGCCGGCAAAATGAACGTAATAAACGAAAAGTTATGAGCACCTGGTTGCAAAAATATAAAATCTCGAATGCCCTGAACGACCGGCTGCCCCTGCCGCCGGCGGTTGAACGGGCAGTAAGCCGCTCCGCCGAGTTGCGGAGTTTTGCGGAGCATGCCAGCGCCTTGGGGCACGCCTTGAAAAGCGAGACGTCCCCGCCGGAAGCGCCTGCGTTTCTGCACGCCTCCATCATGCGCGCCGTCCGGCATGCACGGTCTACGACCGTCAGGGAAACCCCATCCGCCGGCTTGCGCTGGGTGCCGGCTTTCGGGCTCGTCTGTCTGATCCTGCTGGGTGGGCTTTTGGCCACGCAATTTTCATCGCCGCCGGCCGTCAAAGTTTCGCCGGTTGATTCGCCTTCGCTGGCCGCGGTGGATTCTGCTCTGGAATTTGGAGGCACCTTGATTCGCGAGGCCCCCGACGTCGCCCTATCGCCCTTGTCCGATGAACTTCAGCGGCTCAACCGCAATCTGGCGGACACCGGACAATTCCTGCTTGCCAGCCTGCCCTGAAAGCCGGATCAAAGTCGAATTTCTCATTTTTCCAAAACGGAATGGAGGTTCGGTCTTTGTGGTTTTATCAGTCTAAACAATCTAACCGGGCGGCGGCAAACCATGTTCGGAATTTTGGCCGGCGAATGGGTATTTCGCCGCCGTTGATGCATCAAAAATTGTCCAGCACTTGGCAATACCGGGTGAGTATCTTCGGCGGCTGAAACCGATACTCTGGGGATGAAACGCATTCTCCCCTTGCTCTTCATGCTGCTGGTCGCGGCGTTACCAGCCTTTGCCGGTTTGAAAAACAGCGACTGTCTCGACTGCCATGGCGACAACACACTGTTCAAAACCAACTCGGCCGGCAAGGTCATCTCGCTGTTCGTGGATGTGGCCAAATTCAAACTGTCCGTCCACGCGACCAATAGTTGCTTCAGTTGTCACGCCGACGTCACCACCAAGCATCCTGATGACAACCTCGTGCTCGCGCCCGTCAACTGCGCCCTATGCCATGCGCGGCCGACGGATAGCTTCAACGCCAGCGTTCACGGCCTTGCGTTGAAAGCCGGCCACGCCGATGCGGCCAATTGCCAGGACTGTCACGATTCCCATGCCATGGTCTCGGTCGATTCGCCGGCCTCACCGGTTTATTTTTCGCGCCAGGCCGAAACCTGCGGCGCGTGTCATGCCAAGGAGGCCCGCGAATGGGCTTTGAGCGTTCACGGCCGGGCGGTCCAGGCTGGTTCGCATGACGCGCCTACTTGCACAGGTTGTCATGACGAGCACAAAATCCGGTCACTCAAATATAGTTCGACCATGACCATTTCCGAGGATGTGTGCAGCCGCTGCCATGCGTCCGAGCGTTTGAACACCAAGTACAACCTTCCCGCCGACCGGGTCACGACCTTTTTTGCGAGCTACCACGGTCTCGCCGCGCAATATGGTTCTACCGTGGCAGCGAATTGCGCGAGCTGTCATGGCTTCCACAAAATCCTGCCGTCGTCGGACCCCAATTCCACCGTCAACAAAGTCAACCTCGTCGCGACGTGCGGTCAATGCCATCCGGGTGCGAATAAGGAATTTTCGCTCGGCAAAATCCACGTCGCGCCGGACGGGCAGGCGGGCGGCACGGATTTCGGCAGCCGGCTGAATAACTGGACGCGCCGCATTTATCTGTTCCTCATCTTCGTGACGATCGGTGGGATGCTGGCGCACAATGGCATTCTGTTCGTCAAGAAAACCGCCGCGCGGCTGCGCCGGACGGAACGTCCGGTCGTCCGGATGACGGGCTCGCAGCGCTGGCAACATTTTATTTTGGCGGCGAGTTTCATCGTGCTGGCGCTGACCGGATTTGCCCTGAAATTTCCCGATTCTTGGCTCGCGAAAGTTCTGGGTTCCAGCGAGCCCTTCCGCCGCTGGACGCACCGGTTTGCGGGCCTCGTGATGCTCGGCGTCGGCGCGTATCATCTGCTCTATCTGCTGGCGACCCGCGACGGACGGAAGCTCGTGGCGGATTTGTTACCGGTCAAAAAAGATGCGCTCAATGTCTGGCAGGCCGTGCGCTACCTGGCCGGATTGTCCCAGGACAAACCCAAAATCGGCCGCTTCGGCTACGCCGAAAAAATGGAATACTGGGCGGTGGTCTGGGGCACGATCATCATGGGTGCGACCGGCATCGTCATCTGGATGAAAATTGATGTGACGCAGTTTCTGCCCCGCTGGGTGGTGATGGTGGCGACGACGATTCATTACTACGAGGCATTGCTGGCGTGCCTCGCCATCATCGTCTGGCATTTTTACCACGTCATTTTTGATCCGGAAGTTTATCCGCTCAACCCCGCCTGTCTGGACGGCCGCATCTCCGAGGAATTCCAGGCCCATGAACATCCACTCGAACCCGCCGCCGTCCCGCGCCGCGCCGATCTGCCGGGGCCTTTGGAGGACGACCAGGAAATCTGATTTTATGTTAACCCGAAAACCAACTTTAACTTCACCAAATATTGTTAGGTAAATGACAAGAAATGGTAAGCGCGATTTTCCTGCTTGGCTAAAGTTGAATCAAGTTAATGACCGAATCTGTACCCAAATGAAAATCTTCGTCGCAGGATTGAGCTTCAAGACCACGCCGGTGGAAGTGCGCGAGCGGCTCGCCGTGCCCCGCACCCGGCTGCAATGCTGCGGCTGCCGTCTGAAGTTGCGCGGCGGGCTAGACGAGGTGGTGTTGCTCTCGACCTGCAACCGGGTGGAGATTTACGGCGTGTCGCCCTGGATCCACGGCCGCGTTCAGGCCTTGTTCCAGGAACTCACCGGCAGCGATTTTGATTTCACCCCGCATCTCTACGTCAAGGAAGGTGCCGCCGCCGCGGAACATCTGTTTGCCGTCGCTAGCGGGTTGGACTCGCTCGTGATTGGCGAGACGGAAATCACCGGTCAGGTTAAGAACGCGTATCAGGCGGCGAAGACCGCCGGCCTTGTCGGCAAAAAAATGAACCGGCTGTTCCAGGCCGCCTTCGCCGTGGTGAAGGCGGTCCGCACGAATACGGGCATCGGGCGCGGTGCGACCTCGGTCGGCAGCGTGGCGGTGGAATTGGCGGAAAAGATTTTCGACCGCGATTTGAGCGCGAAGACCGTGCTGATTCTCGGTGCGGGCAAAATGGGCGAGGCCTGCGTGAAGCATCTCGCCAAGCGCGGGGCGAAGACCGTGCTCGTGGCCAACCGCTCCGTGGAGCGCGCGGAAAAGTTGGCCGCGGAATTCGGCGGGCGCGCCGTGCGCCTCGAAGATTCGGCGGCGGCGATGATCGAGGCGGACATTTTGGTTAGCTCGACCGGCAGTCCCGAAATTGTTTTGCGGCGCGCGGATGTGGCGAGAACTTTGCCCGCCCGCGGAAATCGTCCGCTGGTGCTCGTGGACATTGCGGTGCCTCGCGACATTGACCCCGCGGTCGCGGAACTCCCGAATGTTTTCCTCTACGACATCGACGATCTCGAAGCGGTGGTTCGCGAGAACACCAAAAACCGCAAGGAGGAACTGACGGTTTGCCAGCAGATCATCACCGAACACACGGCGGAATTGATGGCGCGATTTAATTCGCCCTGGCTAAAGCGCGCGCCGGAAGCGGCGGTGGCGCCCGACTGGGCCTTGGCCCGGGCGACGGCCTGAATGAAATTTTACGAACGAGAACATCCAACACCAAACCAAATGATCATGAATAGAATAAATAAATACCGGAAAATGTCAGCCTGCCTTACGGTGGCGGGTTTGACCTTGATGGGTAGTTTGACCGCAACCTGGGCGGCTGCCCCGGCCTTAAGCGGCTCACTCACCCTGCGCCCGCTCACGCAGACGGAAATCGCAACTTATCACCTGACCAATCCGCCGGCGCAGTTTTCCGGCGGCCTCAGCACCATCGCCCTCGGCGAACCGGCTTATTTGGACGCCATGGTGAATGCTGCCATTGCCCCCTCGAATATTCTTGGAGTGACCTGGTCGCTGATTCCACCCGCAGGATCGACGGCGGCGTTGTCTGCCGGACCCCTCGGATCCAACGTGCCGCTTTTCAATACCTCGGATCGTTTTACGGGCGAAAGCAGCAGCCCGGCTTATCAACTGGCGGGCCGGACGTTTTTCCGCCCGGATGTCGGCGGACAATACACCGTCAATGCCACCATCACCACCGTCGGCAGCGGCTCGACCAATCTCTCGATCAGGATTACAGCGGCCACCTACCTTGGCCTCCAGACCTGCGCCGCCTGCCATAGCGGGCAGTTTTCCGGTGCCCCGAGCATCTATTCGACGTACACCAACACGCCGCACGCCTCCTTCTTCACCTTGGCCATCAACGGCCTGGAAAGTAGTCATTACAGCAAAAGCTGCATTCAGTGTCACACCGTCGGCTATGATACCAACTCCTTTGCCGTCAACGGCGGTTTTGACGACGTCGCGCTGGAATATGGCTGGACGTTTCCGGCCACGCTGAACACTAACAACTGGGCCAACATGCCGACGGCCGTGCAAAACCTCGGCAACATCCAGTGCGAAAACTGCCACGGCCCCGGCAGCCAGCATTTGTTCTCGCAGGGTGTGGTGGGCAACACGAATGCCATTTCCGTTAACTACGCTGCGGGCGACTGCTCGCAATGCCATGATGACCTGAATAATCATTATTACAGCGCGGAATGGAACAACTCGCTCCATGCTGCGGCCTCCCGGACGCCTTCCGGTGTCAGCCGTCCGCAATGCGTCCGCTGCCATACGGCTCCCGGCTTTGTGGGCTGGGCCACGGCCGGCGGCATGGCCGGGCAGAATCAGAATCCCACCAACATCATCTGGGCAAATTATTCTTCCACCAACATCGTGACCTACATCAGCAACACCAATTATCCGACCTACACCGTCGAGGGTAATCCGCCGAACACGACCTATTTCCCGATCACCTGCCAGGCCTGCCATGATCCGCATAATGCCTCCAATCCCCATCAGTTGCGCATGAGCTCTAATGTTGTGTTCTCCGATGGCACTGTGGTGACGAACGCCGGTGCTGGTGGGTTCTGTATGGAATGCCATAACAGCCGGAACGGTTCCGTCACCAACATGATGACGAAATACCCGTTTAACCAGCCCAACTGGGCCGGCGGCGTCGCTTTCGGCACCCATGATAGTCCGCAGGGTGACATGCTCGAGGGGTTGAATGCCATTACTTACGGCCAGCAGATTCCCAGCGCACCGCATGCTTTGGTAGTTTCCAATACCTGCGTCGGCTGCCATATGCAGACTATCGCTTCCAGCGATCCGGCGTTCACCCTGGCCGGCGGTCACACCACCAAGATGAGCTACAATGTGACCAACAACGGCGTGGTGGCCAAAATGCCCGTCGCTTATGTCTGCGCCCAATGCCATGGTGCCGTCACCAACTTCGACATCCCGGTTCCCGATTACGTGGGCTACGGCTACAGTCAGGGTATCCAGACTCAGGTCCAGATTCTGTTGAACAAATTGTCCACGCTCCTCCCGCCCTCGGGCTATCAGGCCAATCCGAACAACTACGTCGCGGACGGCAAGGTCAAGTCGCCTTCGTCTCAAACCAACTGGCCCACGCCCTTTCTGCAGGCCGCCTACAATTGGCAGTTCGTCAGCATGGACGGCAGCTTGGGTGTGCATAACGGACCGTTCGCGGTTGGCCTGCTCAAGGCTTCCATCGGCAACCTGACCGGTGATGCCAACGGCGACGGCCTGCCGGACGCGTGGCAGAGCCAAAACTTTGGTTCTGGTTTCGCCACGAATCCGGCCGCCGGCCTCTATGGCATCAACAACACCAACGGACTGCCCAACTGGATGATGTATGCCCTGGGTCTCAGTCCGTTCAGCGGTTCCACCGCCGTCAATGGCGTGGTATATGTGAACGGTGCCAATATCGTCAACGGCGCCACCAACATCATCGCCATCTACACAGCGGCGGAGATCGCCTTCGACACGGTGCCTGGCACCAGCTATACCATCCAGGGCATAACCGCTCTCACCGGCAACTGGTCGAACATCAGTACCAACATCCCCGGCACCGGCAACACCGTCAGCTACCTGACCCCGACGCGCAACAACACTCAGATGTACTACCGCGTGCTTCACACCCCGTGATCGCTGGCTGAATTCAAACTGAGATATCACCACCCCTTTCCCGCACAAGCGGGAAAGGGGTTTCTTGTTGAAAAGGTGTTGTTTAAATCCTGGCCTACGCGCAGGGGGATTTTACTCGCTCGTGGTCGCAGGATTATGCCTTTGACCGCTTTTTATTCCTCGCCTGCTATCTAGGATGAGATGGCTCTGGTGAAATGTCAAGACACGTGCAAATCTAAACCCTCTCATATAATCGCGAGCCACTCCGCCTCTCGATCGCCACTTGAATCATCCAAAAATATTTCATCCTCAACGCTTGCCAAATTGTATAAAAATATTATTAATACAACTAGCTGGGTGTTGGCAAGTCCGCGGTGTGGACTCTTCCTCGGCCATCGTTCTTTGGCATATCTAATTTTATGGCTGCACCTGATGCCCTCTGGGCCACTACCTCTCCGGCCCGCGCTAGCGGGCGGGAGCGGTTGGCCGCAGGTCGGGTGAGGAAGGGCCGATACCAGGTGCCACGCACCCGTTCACTTGGGGACAGGTGCCTCCAAGACGCTTCGCGTTGTCCACGGTAGCCGGTCCGCGCGCAGCGTCTTGGACTGCGGCGGCCCTCCGCCGCTTTGCCCCTGGCTGGGTAAAATAATTGTAAAAACGCGCGAGGTTTGAGAAGAATTTGAATAGGTTTGAGAACTTTTGGGTGAAAACGGCTTCTCAGGATGCCCCAGGTCGCGCTTTTAACAGCAAGTTAAGGTGGGCCACAGCGGGCGTTTAAAGCCCTACTGCGGCGAGATGATGAATGTGCCAGCGCTGTTCTGCACCCGATAAACCCCAACCCCATTGCTACTCACGAAGAATGCCGTTTGGCCAGGCGTCAGATTGTTGGTAGCCAAAGCGATGGCATTTGCCCATGAATTTGAGGCGCAAATGATCGGCGCGTAGGCTGTGATCGGCGCGTAGGCTGTGATCGATGGCGTGGTGTAGGCGGCGAGGCGGAAGAACTCGTAATTCACCGAGGTGTTCACCTTCGGAATGGTGTAGCTGATAACCCCAGAATTGGTGGTCAGGGTGTAGAGGCTCGGGCTGAACAAAAACCAACCGTTTGTGTTCATGAGATTACGCTGGCATAGAGGCCAGAACCAGCGGCGAAGTTCGTCGATTTGACGGATAGAATCCAGTTCGTGCTGGCGAAGGTGAATGACAGGTTCGTCGAACCGGTCACACTTCCGTGGGCCACGGACATAATGTTCGATCCGAAGGGTGAGTAGGCGATGCCGTTGGGGATTGAGACCCACGAATAGCCGGCATAATTACCGACGTAATTCACCATCGTATTGTAGTTCACCGCCTGCGTGTTCGTCGCACTATTCGCAACCAAAACTGGAGTTCCAGTCAGATCGTAAACGACGCCGGCATATTGATAATTAAGCATCGACTGGACGATGACTTCCCCCGTGTTCAGGGTGACGTTGGTGCCATCGCCAACCACCGATAGATAAACATTCGTATTCCAGAAATTGCAGGGGAAATTTGTGACCGCGAACCAGCCATTCGTGCCGGTGTAGCTGGCGTAAAGATTCTCCACAATATTCGTTCCCACCGAGGTTCCAACGGACGTGCTCGGCACGTTGATGGTGACGGTATAAACGTTGGTGAAGTTTCCGAGATAATTGCTGCCATTAAACAGGATCGGATTGGTATCCAATAGCGTGTAAACCGGCGTTGGAAAGACGGCGTTCGTGTACGGCGCTTGGTACGGAATCCCGATATAGCCGACGATGCCGCCGTTGGTGATGACGAGCGAGAATTGCGGTGCGCTGCCGGCGGAAATACTGGCGGCCGTCGCGCTGGCATTTGTGATCGGGCTGACAGATTGAAGCGCGCTAATGCTGGCCGCCTGGGCGGCGATCTGGGCCGCGTTGGTGGCGATCAAGGAGGCATCGTTGGTGTGTTCGGCTTGGAGGAATGCCACGTTGTTGCTTGTCTTCTGGAAGGCAACGAGTGGGGAGTCGCCCACGATAGTGACGCCGCTAACGACGTTGGTGGTGGTGAAATCATAATTCTGGATCTGGCCGAAGGCAGCCGTGACCAGAAAACAGAGGGCGAGGATCAAGATTTTAGTTTTCATGTGATGAGGTTCAAAAGGGCGGTTACGTCAGAGACAAAAGCGGCGCAGATGGGGTAGGAATTTGCCGTGGTGCCGGTCGTGACACCAGCACCACCGGTGCCGATGGCTACAGCCTGAAGATCGATCCGCTCGCTGCACTGATACACCAGTGCGTCGGAGGTGAAAATGGGCCACAAGACCTGATACGTCTGGCCAGTTTGAAAAGTGCCGAATGCGACAAAAGCATTATTCCGGATGCAGCCGATGGTCACAAAGACTTCCTGGTGAGATCCGCCAATGCCAGGTGTCGTGGACCCGGCCCCGAAGCCGACCTGGCCGATGCCGGTGAGTGCAGGATCATAAACCTCAAACTTGGTACGGTTCAGGCTGATGCTGTAAATCCACCAGCCCTTAGCCATATTATCCTGCTGGAAACCGACATTGTAAAAAAGGTTGTGATTTGAATATGTGTTCCGCTGCCATTGATTGCCACAGCCCCAGATGGTTTTCTCGGATTCGTTGGCGGTCGTGGGGGGCTTGAGCCAGGCCAAATCCGACGACAAGAGAATCAAGGTCCAGACACACGATCCATCCGATGTGGTACCACCCAAGCTCGATGACCAGATCGGCGTAGAGGTGCCGCTGGTACCAGGCGTTGTGCACTGCTGCGTGCGGCCATTGGAATCAATCACGGTGGCATTTTGCGCATAGGCAGTGCCATGCACCCAAGTGGTCGCGTTGGAAGTGTTGCCGTACCAGTAAAACGGATAGCGCGGCACAAACTGCTGACGCTTGACGGCCGGGATGATCGGTTTGACCAGTTTGGTGCATTTCCAGGTGGCGAGCGAATCCACCGTGCGGCTGCCGATGGAAGTTCCCCACGCCGGCTCACCCAGCCCACTCTGCGCAATGGTTCCAGATCCAACATTCGTCCAGACGGCCGTACCGTCCGTGGTGGTACCACCAAAGGTGGTTGACCAAGCCGGCTCAGTCGCGCCGCTCGTGCCTGGTGTGGTGCAATGCTGGGAATTATTGTTGGCATCATTGATGACGTTGCTGGTGGTGTAAGCATGAGCCGCCTGCCAGCCAGAAGCCTGAGTCTGAGTGTTGCCGCTGGAATCAATGATGGTCGCACCCACATTGTAATAGGTGAGTGACGCCCAAGTGTCCGGCGCCACGATCACCTTGACGCACGTCCAGACTACCGTGCCATCAGTCACCGTCGATGCCACCACCATGGGCCATGCCGGATGAGCGGTGTACGACGTGCCGGCAGTTGTCACCTTTTGGAAATTCCCATTGGAATCCATGATAACGAAGCCAACCGTGAAAGGCGTGGACGCCTGCCAAGAAGGCGGCTCGATTTGTTTCTCCACGAAGGTGGCCTGCGCGTAAGAGTTGGTTGGGCCGGATGCCGGAAAGCTCGCCGGGTTCCCCATCAACATCGGGTTTTCGGAAAATGTTCCCCCGCCAGTTTTTTCTTTCGTGCAAACGTAATTCCAGGGCGTGACCGACATCCCGAATTGACCCGCCACATTCAAGTTGGAGACCGCCGAGGAATTTCCAGTCCAGAAGCCCGAAACAGTGGACGAAATTGAGATGGATTGTCCGTGCGCCACTTCACCGGAGAAAGTTGGTTGCGGCCACGGGGAAAACATCCACGCCCAACCTGGCCCAGAAGCATAGCCGTAGGGAGTCGAAGCCGCCGCCCTTTTGTAAGCTTGTCAAAGTAATAATCCCAAAAACATGCGTAAAGTTGCTTTATTGACTTAGCTCGGCGTTGTAAATAGTTCACCGGCTGAGTTACGTGCTAGTGGTCGATGAATCGGCTAGGGTCAGAACTTGGTTGCTCTCTTTAACTGGGCAGAAAAGCAGGCTTGGACTTTGCCCATTCTTCAAGTCTTTAGCAGGCACCACCATTAATGCGGAAGCTGAACAGTGTGTTTCCACATGAAAAATCCTGGGTGGAAAAATCTTTTAGCAACTGGATTCAGTTTTATTTTATGCCGTTGGCGGCGGTGGCCTTCATCTGCTGAAAGGCGGCCAATTGCGCCTGGAGTTGGGTGGCGAGGTTGCTTAGTTTTTTTCCCTGCGCCAATTGCGCCTGCGCCAGTTTTTTCTGGGCGGCTTCCAGATCCGCGGTGGAACCGCTGGCCTGCGCTTGAACCACGAGCTGGGCGGCTGTATTAACCTGCGCCTCCATCTCAGCCCCAACCTCGCCGACCTGCTTCAAGTACTCGGCGCTGAAAATCTGGCCCGCTTGTTCGGCGGTGACCGCGCTCACATCCGGGATCAGCCGGTTGATGGTTGCGATGGTTTCAGTGCTGGGCTTCGCAATTTCGGCGGCGGGTTTGGCTGGGGCGGCCGTGGCGGTCACGCGTAAAATGGCGCGAACGAGATCAGATTCCAACGCCGGTTCCCATTCCGGCTGCAAACGGGTCAGCGATTCCTTATTTTGACCGCTGGCGATGGCTAGGCCGAGAAAACAGGCATCACCTTTGTCCAGATTGAATGCCTGGATTCCGTCGGCACTGGCGGCGGTAGTGTTGGTTTCGGCTGGCACGTCGAAGCTGGCTACTTGAATTTTGCCACCGCCGGCGGCTTGCACGGCGTTGAGCAGTTGGGTCACGCGTCCGGCAAACGCCTGGAGCGTTTCATCGGCGCTGCCCGTTGGCAGCAAGGAATAGTAGCGGATGTTCACCGGTGTTTCCAACTGCCCCAGCAGCTTTTGGGTCGCGGTGGAAAGGCCGCCGCTATTTTCCGGGCCGGAACGATGGTGATGAAACCAAACGACAGCCAGGACCATGCCCAGCCCGAAGGCTAAGATCGCCAGCAAGAAAGGATGAAGGCGGGAGGTTTGCGGCTGAGCGGGGCTGGCGGTTGGATTCGGATTCATGCGTGGAATATTTCTTGCGTCAGACAGTTTCCGGCATCGGACTGGACTGTCAATTTAGAAATTAGATATTTAGGCCGGTTGCTCATGAGGAAGCCAATAATTGCTTAGCAATAGACAAAATACGGTTAGGTTTACAATGGTGGTGATTATAAAGTTAACCGCATGAACCGAACGGCCAACTTTCGTCAGGTATTTTGGTGGAACCGGCGATGGTTTAAAGCGGCGATTGAAATGCTGTAGTTCAATTAAAAATTCTGGCTCGCATGAAATCTTCATTTGGAAGAAAGACGATCTTGGCTTTGACGGCCTTGGGGATTTGTCGCTTGTCGTTGTTGGCCCAGCCGGTGCCGCACCTCAGCATCACCCAGCCGGGCGGAATGCCGGGTTTGCCGGTGATGATGGGCATCACCCGGCTCACCAACGGAGTGCGGCTCACCTGGGACGGTCCGTCTGGCTATTATCAGGTTTTCCAAAAAAGCAACAATCTCCAATCGGCAGCCTGGCTGGCCTTGGGCAAAGCCACCAACCTCGCCCGCACCGCAACCATCACCCAGCTTTATAATAGCGCATTTTTCCGGGTCTCCGGGCCGGCAACGAAATATGCTGGCTCCAAGGTCTGCATCACCTGCCATTTGAACATCTGTAGTTATGAGACCAACACGCCGCACGCCAGCGCGTTTAGCAATCCGGTGTTTCAATCAAACGGCGGGCAGAATAACTCGTCATGTCTGCCGTGTCACACGGTTGGTTATGGCTTGCCAACCGGCTTTGTGAGCGGGTCCGCCACGCCCCAGCTCGAAAATGTGCAATGTGAAAATTGCCACGGTCCGGCTGCCAATCACGCGGCCAGCCCGGATGACCCCACGGTGGTTCCGCAGGTGGAAATCGCCGCCGACGTTTGTGGTGGCTGCCACAGCGCCAGCCACACTGCTTACACCAATCCGCCGACGTTTGAAGAATGGTCGGCCAGCGGTCACTCCGCTGTAGTGCCGGACGTGCTGCAAACCATGAGCAGTAGTACGAACAATATCTTAAGCTGCGGCGTCTGTCATTCCGGTTCCGCCCGGTTGGCCCTGCTGGACGGACTGAATCCCGCCGTCGCGCTCACGAAAGATTACAACGTTCCACAAACTTGCGCCGTCTGCCATGACCCGCACCAGAACAATGCCAACCCGGTACAATTGCGCAACCCCATTTCCTCATTCGGCAATTTTGAGTTGACCAGCGCGGACACGGCCACCGTGTCGGCGTTCACCAACAAATACAACGCGAACGCAAACATCAACCTCTGCGCCCAGTGCCACAACGATCGGGGCGCCGCGTGGACAGACACTTCCCGCGCACCGCATCATTCGTTGCAATATAATTTGTTGCTGGGTTCCATCGGTGAGCAGCTGTATCTGCCCAGCCCGTTTCCCGGTGCGCATGCGGGTTTGCCTTCGTCCGCCATTTATTCGATCAACGGCCTGTTTTATCTGACCAACCAGTGCGCCTCCTGCCACATGCCGTCGTCGTCCGCGTCGTCCACGGATTTTAGCCATACCTTCAGACCGGGCTACAATGTCTGCCTGAACTGTCATGACGGCCCGACGTATCAAGCCAGTCTGACTTTCGATCTTTCCAATCAAGTTTCCCAGGTGATTGGCAGTCTGAACAGTTGGGCGGCCACGAGCGCCCCGGCGGCGTTGCGCACCAACGGAGCCGTGGCTTGGGAATACCCGTCGTCCGACGGACTGGCGTGGCAGACCAACTCATCCGGCCAGTTGACTGGTTGGACGCAATCAGATCAAGTTTATACCAATTTCAACGGACCGGCGGCGGCGTTCCAGTCCACGCTGACCAATTATCCGGGCATCCTGAAAGCGCGATTCAATTTGTATCTCATTTTGAATGACGGCAGCTTTGGGGTTCACAATCCCATCTACGCCAGATTCCTGCTCCAGTCGGCCATGGCATTCGCTTTGTCCCCCACGAATTGAACCATTGATCTGCATGAAGACATTTTCCTTCCTCCACCAACTCTGGCTTCGGTGCTCCCGCTGGCGCGGTCTGGTCGTGGTCGCCGGCACGGGCGTCTTGTTGCTGGCCGTGATCTCCTGCGGTTCGCTCACGCAGCCGGCGGTAATTTTGCCCGATGTGCCCGGCGCGAAATACGTCGGTTCTGCCGAATGTGAACAATGTCATGATGATCTTTGCCGTGATTTTAAGACCGCCGACCATGCCCGGCTTATTGCCAAAGGCAAGAACGGCAAGAACGCCGGTTGCGAATCCTGCCATGGTCCATGCAGTTTGCATGAAGATTCGGGCGGCGAGGTCAAGCCGCCTTACAGCTTCACCGCCGGCCGGCCGCAATCCGAAAGTTTGAGCGGGCGTTTTCCTTTGGAATCCGACCGGGCGGTGGAGAACACCTGTTACAAGTGCCACATGGATGTGCGGGGCCAGTTCAATTTGCCCAATCATCATCCGGTGCCGGAAGGCCGTATGACGTGCATCCAGTGTCATCCCCCGCACAAGGGCATCGCGATGGCTGGCGGCAGTACGCAACTGCTTTCGCAGGAGGAAAACTGTACGCAATGCCATGAATCGCAGAAGGGTCTGTTCGTGTTCGAACACGAGGCGATGCGTGAGGGTTGCACCAGTTGCCATACGCCGCACGGCAGCGTCAACGTCAAGCTGCTCACCGAGCGCAACTCAAACCTGTGTCTGAAATGTCATTTCCAGGAGATCAAGAATGGCACCGCCATTTTGATCGGCGGTGTGGACCATACATCGCGCTTGAGCCAGGGCTCCTGCTGGAGTGCCGGCTGCCATGAAGCCGTTCATGGCTCGCGGGTGAGTCCGTCCTTGAGATTTTAACAATGACCCGGAAGCCATGAAAAATATAGCTCGCCAATCAAAACAGCTCCGCGCGGCGCGGCGAAAAAACCGTCTGGGCCAGTCGGCAGTTGGCGCGGCGGTGCTGGCCTTGGTCGGTCAGGTGATGGCGGCCGGAACCAAATCCGAAACTCCGGCGCAGTGGTATGAAGGCGGGACCACTAGTTACAACAACTGGATCGAGCTTTCCGCCGGCTCGCTGATGACGCAAGGGAACAAGACCCAGGCGTCCCAGGGACAACAACTCAACACGGGTGCCTTTGGCGGCATTGAAGACCTGCATTACGAAACCGATGTCGCCAAGAAAACGACCTTCACGCTTGACGGGCGTGCCCTAGGTGGCCAGAACGATTACAATGCCGACCTCAGCCTCGTCAAATTGGACTTGGGTTATATCCGCTTTCATTTTGAGAATTTCCGCACTTGGGATTCCGGCAATGGCGGATACATCCCCGCCGATCAGCAGGCCTTTTCGTTGCCGGGCAACGCGCTCGCCGTGGATCGCGGCCTGATTTCCTTTGAGGCCGGTCTGACCAAGCCGGATCAACCCCAGCTTACTTTCAAATACAGCCACCGCTACCGGATCGGCGAAGAAAACTCCACGCTGTGGGGTCCGGAGGGTGGCGGCGGAACGCCGGTGAACCGCGTTTATCCAGGCATTTACAACATTAACGAGAAGTCCGACACCTTCCAGTTCGACCTGACCCACCATCTCATGGTCGCGAAAAAGACCGTGAATTATGGCGCGGGCCTGGCCTATGAGATCGGAACATTTAACGATTCCCACGACCTGTCTTTCTGGCAGGGGCAACCGGTTCAGCAAAAGGCCACCGACAGTCAGAACACCACCTACGACATGTTGAGCGCCCATGCCTCGGCGGACTCGTGGATCAAGGATAATTTGTTTCTCTCCACCGGCTTCAGTTATGCCAATCTCGATGACAGCTTTACCGGCAGCACGATTTACGGGGACGATTTTGACGTGGCTTACTCGCCGACCTATCCCGCCGCCGGCATTGGCTACAACGGTCTCAACGGCGGTGCGCACAAGAATGAATATGTGGCGAACGTCAATTTGATGTCCATGCCGACCAAGACCTTGAGCATCATTCCCTCGGTGCGCATTCAGGCGGAGGATTGGAACGCCAGCTCCTCCGGCGTGGGCACGTTATATGATCCGGCGGCCGGCACGGGGGACACGCAACCGTTCAACAGCAACAGCGGCTATGATTCCATAGACGTCACCGAACGTCTGGATGTGCGTTACACCGCCGTGACCAACTGGGTCTTCAGCACCGGCGGCCTTTGGACGGAAGGGCAGGGGAGCCTCCATGAAAACGGCGGGTTGACCCAGGTCAATGGCTTCGGCCCGGTTCCGGTGCAGTTTGCGACCGATGACTCCCGCCTCTTCCAAAAATATTTTGCCAATGCCCGCTGGTATCCGCTCCGCCTGGCCAGCCTGGATTTCGGCGTTTATTACAAAGACAACGCCTACAATTACAATAACACCACGGACAACACGCCGGACAATGGCAGCACTGGTAACGCCTATCCTGGCTTCATTGTTTATCAGGGTTTTCAAACCTGGGACGGCAGCGTCCGTCTCACGCTCCACCCCTTGAACCGCGTCACGACCGTAAGCCGTTACGAGTATCAATATTCCACCATCCAGACGCAGCCCGACTCCTCGTCTGGTTTGGGCGAGGCGGATTCCTCAACGATGCTCAGCCACATCATTGGTCAGAACGTGAGTTGGACGCCCTTGGACTGGCTCGCGCTGCAAACCGGTTTTAATTACGTCCTCAGCACCACCAAGACCCCGGCCTCCGCCTACACCCAGTCTGTCCTCAACTCCCAGAACAATTATTGGACTGCCAACTTCAACTCGAATTTTGTTTTGGACGACAAGACGGATTTGAACCTGGGCTGTTTTTATTATCGTGCCGACAATGGCCAGAACAACATCGTGGACGGCGTGCCGCTCGGCAGTGACCAGCGGCAATACAGCCTCACCGCGACCCTTTCCCGCCGCCTCTCCAAAAATATGCGCTGGAGCCTAAAATACGCCTACACTCACTACGATGACTTTGCTGCGAATGGGAATTACAACTACGACTCCAATCTGATTTTCACCAGCCTGCAATATCGCTTCTAATTTGTGGCGGGGATGGCGACGATGCTAGTGCCTTTACCACCAGTTGACCCATCCAATACTGGACGCTTAAAACTTTTATCATAACTATGAAAAACCTCATCCTCCTCGCCGGGCTAGCCTTTCCCATTCAATTGGCTACTGCCTCCGACGCGCCATCCGCCATCAGCGGTTTTTCTGGTAAAGTCCTTGAAACCACCAACACCGCCGGTTACACCTACGTCCAGGTGGACACTGGCAGTCAAAAAGTCTGGGCCGCCACCACCCAATTTCCTGTCAGGCAGGGTGACACTGTGACCGTCCTTGGCGGCATGCCCATGAAAAACTTCCACGCCAGTCGCTCAATCGTGATTTCGACCTTATCTATTTCACCGGTCGTATCACGGTTGGCGGCGCGACGGCTGACGCCGCTCCGACGTTGCCGCCCGGGCATCCGCCCCTGAACGCCGCCGCCGCTCCCGATCTGCCGCCGGGCCATCCCGAGCTCACCGGGACGGCCGGCGCGAAGCTGGATCTGCCCCACATCAAGCGCGCAGATGGTGGTCAGACCATTCAGGAAATTTACGCCGCCCAAGACCAGTTCGCTGGCCAGACCGTCATCGTGCGTGGTCAGGTGGTTAAGTACAGCGCCATGATCTTGGGCAAGAACTGGCTGCATATCCAGGACGGCACCGGCAGCGCCGCGAACCAGAACAACGATTTGACCATCACCACTGCCACCCCGGCCAAGCTCGGGGACACCGTGTTGGTGACCGGCACGGTGTCCACCAATAAAGATTTTGGGTCCGGCTACAAATACCACGTCATGCTCGATGACGCCAAGGTGACCGTGGAGTGAGTTTGCAGCAACCGGTCACCGCCGCCTTTTGCCAATGTACGCATTTTGGTTCAACCCAGACGGGCCAAACCTTGCTTTTGCGAGCTGGACCGTGGTTAACGGAAAAATCGTAACTTTTGATTTTATTCGCCGCCTTCCATGTGGAAATACATGGATTGAAGCGCTATTTTGCCCGGGCCGGTGAACCGGTTCCAGACGATCTGCCCGGCGCTGGCGAACAAGCCGGTCGAGAGTTTCTGGAACATTGTCTGCATCTGGACGGTGTTCTCCTTGTAGATCCAACCGCCCGGTTCGATGTCAATCGCCTCGCCAGCCGCGAGCGTTACTTCAAATACATTACCGAAACCGTGCAGCCAGAGAATTCCTTCGCGTTCCGGGCTGGAAAAGGTGTCGATAAAAAATCCGGTGCCACCCAGCAACATGTTGGCCGCGCCCTTCACCCGCTTGAAAGTGTATTCCACATTGTTTGTGGCGGCGAGCCATTGATGTTCCCGAACGTCCACGCTCGCGCCCGGCTTCAGGTGCAACCCGAAGACGTGGCCCGCGCCATCCCGGCTGAAGGCGATACGGCCGGGGCCGTTGGCACCGGTCAGTAGAAAAGGCATGCCGGCGAGCATCCGTCGGAACGCGCCCTTCATCGGATGCAACGCGATCTGCACGGCCGGATCTTTCCACAGCAGGATGTGATGTTCGAAATAGACGCCCGTGTTGCTCAGTTCCAGGTGCAGGGCGGGCACCAGTTCGCCCTCGATATGGTAAGTGACGCCGCCGAAGGTTTCGTTCTGGACGTTGGTGGTTAATTGGATGGGCACGGCCATAATTTATCTTGGGTTGGTGGTTGAAGTTCGTGAGGAGTTGAACGGCTTTCCGTCCGGGCGTCAAGATTAACCATTCTCGGCCCAATGCCCGATTTGGCTAGGGACGGCAAGTCCGCTTCCAATTAAGCGGTCTGGACAGGCGGCGGCAAATCACAGCGGATCAACGCTGCTGCGTGTCCCCGTGATCGTTGTCGCCGGGATGTTCGCCATGATCTACACCGCCGGAATGTTCGTCGTGTTCGCGTTCGCCATCGTGTCCGCCCCACATTAGACACCCGGTGGTGGACAGCCAAATCCAAGTGCAGATCAAAAGTAGGATAAATCTCATTGGCCCAATCTTTCCATGGCTGAAAGGCGTCTGCCATTAGGTATTCGCCCCAGGGCCGGAGGCAGGTTCAAAGGAGATGGCCGAGTTTCTCCCGCTTGGTTTTGAGATAGCGTGCATTGTGCGGATTGGGCTTCACCTGGATGGGAATCTGCCGGGTAACTTTGAGGCCATAGCCGGCAAGGCCGACGAGCTTGCGGGGATTGTTGGTAAGAAGCCGGATGGTCTTCAAGCCGAGGTCGCAAAGGATTTGTGCGCCGATGCCGTATTCGCGCAGATCCATCTTGAAGCCGAGCTTTTCGTTGGCCTCCACGGTGTCATAGCCCTGTTCCTGAAGTTTGTAGGCCTTGATCTTGGGCGCGAGGCCGATGCCGCGGCCTTCCTGCCGCATGTAGAGCACCACGCCGCAGCCGGCCTCAGCCACCTGCCGCATGGCGGAATGGAGCTGGGGCCCGCAGTCACATCGGCGCGAGCCGAACACGTCGCCGGTGAGGCACTCGCTGTGGACGCGGACGAGGACATCTTTTTGGCCCGCGATATCGCCATGCACGAGGGCGAGGTGATGTTCGCCGTCCACTTTCGAGCGGTAGAGATGGAGGTTGAAATCGCCGTAATCGGTGGGGAGCTTCACGGTCTCGATGGGTTCCACGAGTTTCTCGCCGGTGCGGCGAAACTCGATCAGCGCGGCGGTGGTGCAGAGTTTAAGTTTGTGTTTCCGGGCGAATTTGAGCAATTGCGGCAGGCGGGCCATGGTGCCGTCGTCGTTCACAATCTCGGCGATGACCCCCGCCGGGCGCAGGCCGGCGAGCCGGGCGAGATCCACCGCCGCTTCCGTGTGACCCGCGCGCCGCAACACGCCGCCCTCGCGATACCGCAAGGGAAAGATGTGGCCGGGACGGACGAGATCCTCGCGCTTGGTTTGAGGCGCGGCGAGCAGGCGGATGGTGTGGGCGCGGTCGGCGGCGGAAATGCCGGTGCTGATGCCGTTCGCGGCGTCCACGGAAATGGTATAGGCGGTGCGCATCCGTTCCTGGTTTTGCTCGATCATCAATGGTAAACCGAGCCGATCGAGGTCGTCGCCGGCCATCGGCACGCAAATGACGCCGGAAGTGTAGCGAACCATGAAGCTGATTTTCTGTGGCGTGGCTTTTTCGGCGGCGAGAATCAGATCGCCTTCGTTCTCGCGGTCGGCGTCGTCCACGACGATGACCATTTTGCCCTGGCGGATGTCGGCGAGAACGGCGGGGATGGAATCAAATTTGGTTTTCATCAACGGTCACAGGCTAATCGCGGCGGGAGAAAAAGTCACCCCTTCATGCGTTTTGCTGGAATTTTTGTTGGTGACGACGGCGGGATTGATTACAGTGCTTGGTAGGTTTTAATTCCGTTCTGGCTAGGGCTGGAGGCGCCAGGAATACAAATGTCAAACAGCCCATCCGAAAAAAAGTCCGGCAGCCCGGCGGCAACTTCTGCCGCCGGCACCAATGATTTGCAGGAAAACCTTCGCCGTTTGGACCGGCTGGCCAACCTCGGTCTCGTCTCCGCCAGCATCGCGCATGAAATCAAGAACGGGTTGGTGGCCATCAAGACCTATGTCGAAGTGCTGCTGGAAAATGGCGAGGACACGGAAATGGTCCAGGTGGTGCGGCGCGAGTTGAAACGGATCGATGGACTGGCGACGCAGATGCTCCGGCTGTCCACGCCCCGGGCCATGTCGCCGGCGACCGTGCCCATCCACCAGCTGCTCGACCATTCGCTGCTGCTGCTCAACCACCAGATGACCGGCCGGATGATCGAGCTCCGGCGGGATTACGGCGCCAGCCCCGACACGGTGCGGGGCGACGAGTCGCAACTGCAACAGGCGTTCATGAACCTCGTCATGAATGGCGTAGAGGCGATCGGCCGCAACGGGGAGATCACGGTGCGCACGGAAAATTGCCCGGACGGACCGGGCCGCCGCATGTTAAAGATTCATTTTCAGGACACGGGGCCGGGCATTTCCCCGGAACATCTGTCGCGGCTGTTTGAGCCGTTCTTTACCACCAAGAAAAACGGCACGGGTTTGGGGCTGGCCATCAGCCGGCGCGTTGCCGAGGATCATCAGGGGAATATCGAAGTGTTCAGCGAAGCGGGCCGCGGCTCAACTTTCGTCTTCTCGCTTGCCGCCGAGCTTTAATTGCTGCTTCTCCCGGCAATGATGCGTGATTATTGGCCGACGAGGCGGTAGGGGTTGGCCACATCCTCACCCACGGCCATGGCGGGCGATGCCTTGAGCGAGAACGTAACGGCCACCGAGATATCCAACGGGCCGCCGGTATCATTAGCCACGCGTAAGGACAGTGCGGAGGTCCAACTGCGCAGGTCGCGGTAGAGGGTGAACTGTTGGTCCTGCAGTCGCGCGGTCACGAGGTTGTAATTTTGCGTTACACGGCCGCCCCAGTTATCCCCCACGCGCACAAAGAAGGTGCTGGTGATGACGTTATTCTCATTCCACGTGCTATTTCCCCAGGTGTCGCCGCGCAGATACCAGTAGCCGAGGCCCCAACTCCAGCGGTCGTTCGGCGCGAAGGTGAGCTGCTCAAAAGTCATGTTGAGATGACCATAGTCGAGGTCGTAACGGGTCTGGGATTCCGCCGTGAGCCAGGTGCGCGGTTTGAAGGCGAACTCGGAATAGAGGTCGTTCAAGGTGTTCTGGCCGGCTTTGGGATTCAGCCGCCAGTCGAGCTGCAGGTTCCAGTCGAGCAACGGATCCAACCCGCCGTCACGCTTGGTCTGGAGTGTATTACGGAGGCCGAAGCGGATCACGTTCTGGGTATCGATCGAATCAATGTTGTTATAGTCAGGGAAGGTGACCGGCATTTCCATGAGGCTCGGCTGTTCGCCGTCGAACTGCGGCAACTGGCCGGGCGGCGTGCTCGGATCCGGCACATAGACATAGTTCGCCGACGGTTCCATGATGTGGCGCAGCCCGTCAATTTGCAGGAAGGAGTTGGTCGCGTTCGCCCACAGGCGCGAGGCCTTGAACGAGGTACCAATGCCGGTGTTGAACACATTACGATAGTCGTCATGGTTGGGCGCACCGTTGGTGAGGTTCTGGCTGCTGTAATACGTGAACCGGCCGCCGACGCGCGGCGTGACATTCAACCAGTGGAAGAACGTCCACGGCAGCGTCAATTGATGATAGGTATCGGCGCGGGCGGCGGAGTTGGCGTAGAAGCCGTTGGTGCCCGGGTAAAAGCCGTTGGTGTAAACGTTGGCGTAGGACACGTACTGGCGATACCAGCCGGCGGAACTTTCGCTGTCGTAGTAAACCGGCGTGTCCAATACCTGCTGCTGCAGGCCGGTGAGCTTCACGTCTGGCAGCCGTTCGACCTGGTTGAAGAAGTTGTTGATGCGTGGCGTGGTCAGCACGTCTAGGCTCCAGTTGTTCCAGTATTTGTTCGCCTCGACGAACGAGTAGGGCTGGGGGTTGGCGCTGTAATCGCCATCACGGAAGTCGTGTACAAA
>Ga0302282_1000033_pt1 | contig 97382 bp, 150 predicted proteins | sample III_Fen_E1_3_FD_198763 | JGI IMG/M metagenome (GOLD analysis project Ga0302282, IMG submission 198763) | Peat permafrost microbial communities from Stordalen Mire near Abisko, Sweden - III_Fen_E1_3 | ecosystem: Environmental > Terrestrial > Soil > Wetlands > Permafrost | place: Sweden: Abisko... | reverse complement strand
TTGTCTCCAGGCCCCACGCAAAGTCGAGAGCGGTCTGAGCGGGGAGTGAAGCGACGGTGACACCGGCCAGGGCAGTCGTGATGGTCGACAGGCTGGTGCCGTTGGTCGCTATAGCGGAGAGCGTCGTAGTGGTCCATGCCGAGCCGTTCCGGTACTTCCACGTCGTACGCCCATCGAATGAGACCAGGCCGACCAGGGTCGTGCCAGATGGTGTGGTACTTGTAAAGGTGACCGAGGTAATGCTGGCCGGGCTGAAAGCCGCCAAGGAGAAGCTCGACCCAGTGGAGGTCGTGGCGTAGTACATTGTCCCGGTCGGGTAGGTATAGGTACCAGGCCCCAGGATCTGCACTTGATTCAGCTCTACGTGATACGCACTCCCTCCTACCGAATTGGTGAAGGCTATCTGGTAGTATCGATAGGGGGTCGAGTTAGAAAACGTGTAGCCGGATGCTGAGACATTTGTTGGGTTCTGTCCAGTGCGAGAGTCGAGCGTCGTCCACGGCCCAGTCAGGCCGATGTTCGAGCCGCTCACCGTCCAGGCTGATGGAGCGTTATTAGCTTGCTGGTAAGCGCCCACGAGGTAACCCGTGGCCACTATTGCTGAGCCAATATCTATGGCCGCAGTACCGGTGTTATATGTCGCAAATTCCATTTGTGAGGTGGTATAGAGGTTGGTCGTGCACCAGGTCTGGTATGCATTGAATCCCGACTGGATGAATGTTCCAGCCGCCGCGTAGGGGCTCGGTGCGGAGTTGGACGTCATGGACACTGTGGGGTAATAAGTGCCGGCGCTGAGCGTAGCGAATAGGCTGAGCGCATTCAGATTCGGGGTGACGTTGATCTGCGTCCCCGAAGCAGAATTCTGCTGCACATAATTGCTGGCGCTGGAGAAGTTATCACTCGTGCTGGTATAGGTCGACGCGGTGACCTGCTTGCTCACTGCCAGGGCGTATTCGTTATTTGTGATCGCGGGATGCGTGACTACTACCGAATCGCCAACGGTTCCATAAGCGGACAGTGTGACCGGATTGGTGCTGGTCTGAGTGATCGAGAGTGTTTGTGCAATGGGATTGAAGCTCATATCAAGGCACCTGGAGGGCGGCTTGAATCTGGAGCGCCGCCGGGGTATTGTTGACGAGGACCGTGGTGGTGCTGCTCGCTCGCAACATGCCGATATCCTGGGTCGCCACTCCCAGTTTGCCCACTGAGGCAGACTGGTACGCGGCAGGAAGTGCGATCACGATGGTGACCAGGAATACCGCTGGTGTAGCTGACGCACTGGTTGTCTCCAGGCCCCACGCAAAGTCGAGAGCGGTCTGAGCGGGGAGTGAAGCGACGGTGACACCGGCCAGGGCAGTCGTGATGGTCGACAGGCTGGTGCCGTTGGTCGCTATAGCGGAGAGCGTCGTAGTGGTCCATGCCGAGCCGTTCCGGTACTTCCACGTCGTACGCCCATCGAATGAGACCAGGCCGACCAGGGTCGTGCCAGATGGTGTGGTACTTGTAAAGGTGACCGAGGTAATGCTGGCCGGGCTGAAAGCCGCCAAGGAGAAGCTCGACCCAGTGGAGGTCGTGGCGTAGTACATTGTCCCGGTCGGGTAGGTATAGGTACCAGGCCCCAGGATCTGCACTTGATTCAGCTCTACGTGATACGCACTCCCTCCTACCGAATTGGTGAAGGCTATCTGGTAGTATCGATAGGGGGTCGAGTTAGAAAACGTGTAGCCGGATGCTGAGACATTTGTTGGGTTCTGTCCAGTGCGAGAGTCGAGCGTCGTCCACGGCCCAGTCAGGCCGATGTTCGAGCCGCTCACCGTCCAGGCTGATGGAGCGTTATTAGCTTGCTGGTAAGCGCCCACGAGGTAACCCGTGGCCACTATTGCTGAGCCAATATCTATGGCCGCAGTACCGGTGTTATATGTCGCAAATTCCATTTGTGAGGTGGTATAGAGGTTGGTCGTGCACCAGGTCTGGTATGCATTGAATCCCGACTGGATGAATGTTCCAGCCGCCGCGTAGGGGCTCGGTGCGGAGTTGGACGTCATGGACACTGTGGGGTAATAAGTGCCGGCGCTGAGCGTAGCGAATAGGCTGAGCGCATTCAGATTCGGGGTGACGTTGATCTGCGTCCCCGAAGCAGAATTCTGCTGCACATAATTGCTCGCGCTCGAGAAATTGATGCCAGTATTGGTATACGACTGCCCTGAGACGTACTTCGATACCGTCAGCGCCAGTTCGTTGTTGGTCACGGCTGGATGAGTGATCGTGACTGAGCTTCCATTGCCGCCGCCGCCCGCGAGGGTAATCGGATTCGTGCTCGTCTGGGTGACCGACAGTGTTTGCGCAAGGGGGGAGTAGGACATCTTAGACCACCTGCAGAGCAGCTTGGATGGTCAGGGCGGCATTCGTATTATTGAAAAGCGCTGTCGTCGTGGCCGTGAGCCGCACCATGCCAATATCCTGGGTGCTCCCCAAACCACCGGTGAGCGCCGCTTGATACCCGGAAGGGATGCTGATGACAACAGTCACCAGCGAGACCGACGGGGTGTTCGCGGCTGTTGTTGTCTCCAAGCCCCACGCAAAGTCTAAGCCCGTCTGCGCCGGCAAGGAGTTGATGGTCGCTCCTGCGAGTGCTGAGCTGATGGTTGCCAGGCTGGTCCCCTGAGCAGCTATAGCGGAAAGCGTTGTGGTGGTCCATGCCGAGCCATTCCAGTATTTCCAGGTCGTCTGATTATCGAATGAGACCAGACCGACCAAGGTCGTGCCGGATGGGGTGGCGCTAGTGAACGTAACAGAGGTGATGGTTCCGCCCGCATACCCGGCAAGGCCCACGTTCGACCCGGCTGAGGTCGTCGCATAATACATGGTGCCCGTCGGATAGGTCCATGAGCCGGGGCCCAGGATCTGCACCTGATTCAGTGCTGCGACGTATGCTGAGCCGCCCACCGTATTAGTAAAAGCGAATTGATAGTAACGATAAGCAGTGGTGTTGGAGAAGGTATATGTGGACGCCGATGAACTTGTGGGATTTTGAGCGGTGCGGGTATCGAGAGTTGTCCAAGGCCCAGAAAGGCTCGTGTTAGAGCCACTAAGCGTCCAGGCAGCCGGGGCATTATTTCCCTGCTGGTAGGCGCCGACGAGATATCCAGTGGACAGGAATGCCACTCCCATATCGATGGCAACTGTTCCCGTATTATAAGTAGAAAATTCGCACTGCGATGAGGTATAGAGGTTCGTCGTCTGCCACGCGGAGTAGGGTAGAAAAGCGTTGTTAAGATTCGTGCCGGCTGCCACATAGGGTACCGGGGCTGTGTTTGTGGTCATCGATACGGTGGGGTAGTATGTGGTCCCTCCCGAGGTCGCAAACAGGGTTAGCGCGTTTAGACTCGGGAGGGCGTTGATCTGCGTCCCCGAAGCAGAATTCTGCTGTACATAGTTGCTGGCACTTGAAAAATTATCTCCCGTATTCGTATAGGTTGCTCCGGACACGCTCTCATAGACAGCCAGCAGGTACTCGTTATTCGCAATGCTCGGATGAGTGATGACCACCGAATCCCCAATAGTCCCCTGCGCCGCCAACGTGACCGGGTTGGTCGACGTCTGGGTGATCGACAGGGTCTGGGTGGTCGGATTATAGCTCACAGGACACGCCACTCCGTGCCATCGTACTGCATGGTGTAGTTCACATTGACGGTCGAGACCACGATCGTGCTGCTGCCGTCGATCGTCCCCGCGCTCGGCGCGATGGTGAGATTATACGTCCCGCTGCCGATCATCTTCACATTCACGATCAGGCCGGTCGGCGGGGAGGCCATGAGGGTGATCTGGAAGGCGCTCGAGCTGGTATCTCCCATGATCGTATAATCAGAGGCCAGCATCGTATAGTTGGAGGTCTTGGTGGAGATCGGGTACGCGACGGCACAGGCAAAAGTCGCATAGAGCGCTTGATTGATCGTGAAGAGCGTCGTGAGGGCATTCGGCGTCGAGCTGCTCGTGGTCGCCGACGCCACCCGGAAGATGATATTACCGCCGACTCCGGTCCCTGTGCCGATGCCGCCGGCGATCGTGAAGCTGGCGCCAGCGATGTTGGCTCCTGAGCCGCCTGTGGCGTTATAGATGATTGCCTGCGGGGCAGCATTGGTCTCGCCATTGCCGATGAAGACATTGCCGATGGCGGCGGAATTGCCGCCTGCGACGAAGCGGTTGCTCGCACCCACGGCGGTCGAGTCCCCAGAGCCATAGCCCAGAAATATGTTGTAGGTGCCGGTGGTGGTCTGGTTTCCCGAATCATAACCGATAGCGGTATTGCCAATGCCAGTCATATTGTAGCCTGACCCCAATCCGATCAGGGTGTTATCCCCGCTCGTGGTCAGGGAGAACCCCGCTTGGAACCCAATACACACATTGCCGGCAGATGACGTCGCCGTGGGTGCGACTTGAGAACCAACGAAGACGTTATCCGCTCCGGACGATGCATGCCCCGAGTTATATCCGACAATGGTATTGTCACTCGTGCCGACGATACCTGCACCCGCCAGGTTACCCACCAAGGTGTTATGGTTGCCCGTTACGGAGGCGCTGCCCGCCCCGGAGCCGAAGAATTCATTGGTAGCCACACCGGAGATGTTCGAGTGCAGGCCGGTAGTCGCTGAGAAGGTGAATAGCGTACTGCCAGTGACGGTTGAGGTCCCGTTCCAATAGGTGACTTCACCTGATGTGCCAGAGCCAGTGACGCCGCCGCCCGCCCCGAAAGGACCAACCGTGGCGCCATTCACGCGCGCATACATGCCTGCACTGGTGATCCAGACGTCGCCATTGACGGGCGTAGTCGGGGCCGACCCTTGCCCGATGTTCAAGCCGGCCAAGGTCGTGGTGGAGGCGGGGGTCAGGACTTCATAGCTGAAGGTGACTGACGGGACGGACGGGGTGGCGGTCATCCAGGTCGTATAGGTACCCGACACCGATGCCCAGAAGTGAAAACTACCATCGTCGGCCCCGCCATTAGCAGGGGTACCGAAACCGAAGGTGTTGCCCGCCGTGTTCGACCACCGCTGGAAATTCTGGTTATAGACGTCGGAGGACTGCCATGCCCATGCGTAGCCTGCCAGGGGGGAAATGACGGTGAAGAATGAGTCGAGCGCGCTGCCGTTTCCCCAGCTCAAGGCGAGGGGGAAGACGATCGTGTTCGCGATCGTGGCTGATGCGACCGCGAGAGGGGCGCCAGACGGGTAGCTGCCTGAGCAGCTGCCGCTGATGTTGCCGCCACCTCCGGAGAGTGACGCATACGCGCCACCATTCACCGATGCGTAGAAACCCTGGAGCGTATCATCGTAATAAATGGTCCCGCTGTTGCTCGGCGACAGGGCAGGTGCGCTCGTTGTCGCGATGCCGGTCCAGGTGGTCCCGCCATCGCCCCCCACCGTCCAACGCGTGGTCAAGGTATTGGGGGTGCTGCTCGACGTCCCGACCGGTGCGGTCTTGATGATCACCGCACCGCCCGCTCCCGTGCCCGTGCCAATGCCGCCGGCGATGGTATAGCTGGCGCCGGCAACGTTGGCGCCCGAGCCACCCGTCGCATTGTAGACCACCGCTTGCGGACTCGCGGCGGTCTCGCCATTGCCGATGAATACGGTTGATATGGGGGCGCTCAACGAACCGGCCACAAGGCGATTGCTCGCTCCTGCTGCGGTGCTGTCACCTGAGAGCGCGCCGAGGAAGATGTTGTAGGATCCGGTCGTGTTCGACTCGCCGGCATCGTACCCCATTCCAACCAGGTATTGGCCCGTGGTTGTGGCCGTCAGTGCGCCGGCGCCGAAAGCGGCATTGTAGGAACCCGAGGAGCCGCCACCGGTCGCTCCCTCCAGTGCACTCAGGCCTACGGCCACGTTCTGCGACCCGGCGTTGTAGTAGCCCGCCGAAGATCCGATGAAGGTGTTCGGGCCCCCGGCATAGGCACCCCCCGCATGGTAACCGACGAGCGTGCTGCCGCTCGTACCCGTGATGGCGGCACCCGCGCTCACGCCGATCATCACATTGCTTCCGCCCGAGGTCAGGGCCGCCCCAGGACCATTGCCCAGCAGCGTGTTGTTCGCCCCGGTCATGGTGGTGTTGCCGGCATTGGCGCCCCATGTCTCCGTGGCCGTGGTGTTGGGTTGGTTGCAGGTCACCCCTGCACCGGTCGTATACCGGAGCGTGCTGCTGCCGGTAACGGTCTCAGTGCCATTCCAATAGACCAGCTCACCGGAAGTTCCCGATCCGGTGATGACACTGGATGGGAGATCAGCGGCCACCAGAGCTCGGAAGGTGGGCGCTGCAGCGGCTCCGGTCGTCGGGCCAGCCCATACGTAGTTGGCCGTCTGGGTCGCCAGGGTACCAGTCAAGGTACCGGACGCAGTGACGGGCGACCCGGTGACGGTGAATATGGCGGGGAGGGCAAGACCAACACTGGTCACCCCGCCCCCTCCCGTACCAAAAGGCCCGACCGTCCCGCCATTCACTTGGGCATACATGCCTGCGCTGGTGATCCAGATGTCACCGTTGTTGGGTGATGTCGGAGTCGACCCTTGCCCGATGTTCAAGCCGGCCGCGGTGGTCGTCGATGCCGGGGTGCCGACGGGCACTTGGGCCGTGATCACCGACGCCCCGACGCTGAGCACCTCCGTCCCATTGACCACCACGCCGATCTTGGATGACGTGGTCGCCTGGGTCGCATAGAAGCCGATGCGATTCGATGCGGTGGCAGCGGTGACATCCCCGTTCCCGTCCGCGATTGGGAAGGCGAAGGCCAGGGCCGCGGCACTGCCGAGGATCTGGAGACGAGCGCCGAGCTTCAGGAGGAGGGATTGGGCGGCCATGGGAAGTCCAGGGGTTGGAGGTGCTCAGGTCAGGACGCGGCTATTCCGCGTCGTCGTCCTCAGAGCCGAGGTCGAAGCCCTCGATCAGGCTGGAGGTGTGCTCGTCGTTGTTCGGCAGGAGGCCCCAGGCAATGCGATTCTTGAAGGCGAGCTTGAGTCCCTTCTGAGCCAGGTCGCGCTGCTTGACGGTCAACTCGATGACGACTGTCCCGGTCTTCCAGGCGTTCCACGCTTCATCCCACGCGATCTTGCGCTTGGCTTCGTCGATGTCGCCCTGCTTGTACAGTTCCGCCTTCTCGAAATCGTAGGCGTCTGTGCGCGCCGGATTCTGCTGCTTGAGCAGCTTGCGGAGCTTGCATCCCTTCTGGGAGTCATGAGCGTCCGGGAAGACCTTCTCACTCTGGACCACCCCTTCGAGCAGGTAGGCGCCACCACGCGTGAGCATGATGCGGAGCTTGGGCTTGGGGGAGGGATTGTCCGCGCTGGGCGCGGGCATGGCTGCGGCGGCGGTACTCATCGGATTCTATTCCTCGCGATGGGTGGGGATGATCGGGCGGAATGCGTCGATCAGAAGACTCGGCTGCGGATCTTGGCCGACCAGCCGGTGGTAGCCGGGGTGCAGACCAGGTTGATCGCGCCGCCGGCGATGGTGATAGTCAGAGGGCAGTCGAAGGTGCCGCCGGACGGGGGCCCGAGCACGATCCCGTATTCGCTCCAGACCGGAGTGGTTCCGTCGTTGACGTTAGCACGTAGGCTCGTGCTATAGCGGGTAGACCCCTTGATGAGCTCGATCTCCCAGAGCACATCGGTATAGGTCGCGGTGGCAGCGCTATCGATGACGGTGGCTGCGGCCGGGATCGAGGCGACGGTGAGCGTGCCACTGGTGCGCGGGCCGACGAACGGATTGGGGTATGTTCCCGACAGATCGCCGCCGGCAGGCCCTGTGGGAGATCCGCCTCCGCCTCCGCCCGTCTCGCCGATCCAGTTCGCTTCACCATCGGACAAGACGATGTTGTAGAAGACGAGGAGGACCCACGGCATGTTGCGTCGGGACAGGTCCCCGTACTGCTGCACCATGATCGGGGAAAAGAAATAGCTCGGGTTGGCTGAGAAGAAGACCTGGGCGTTAGCGATGGCTTCAATGATGGTGCGGCCAGTGAAGGCCTCCGCCTTATATGGGTTGGCCATCGTGGTGGTCGACCCGGTCGTCAATGTCATGCCAGCGTTGAAGTTCAGGCCGGTGCGCGGGTTGTCATTCGCGCAGAAGACCGGGCCCTGCACGATGTCGCTCAGGTAGGGCGCCAGCGCCGCATTCAGCTGGGTGATCAGGCCGGATTGGACCGGGGTGTCCTGGATCGTATCCGCTTGCACTGAGAGGGAGATAGTACCCACGGGGTGTATCCTGCAAAGAAAAGAGGGGCAATCAAGGAGCGTTTGCGCTTACGTAGGGTGTTCGTTCGATCGCGTCACGCAGTTGGGCGCTGACCATCTCGTAGGAGAATTGCCGAAGCGCCGCGCGGCGGGTGCAGTTGAGCGGACTCGCGATCAAGGTGTCGCGGATCTTATCGGCGACACGGTTGATTGGGGCCAGATCGTTCGGTTTGCGCAGAGAGCCGAAGGGGAAGGCAAGGCTCCGCTCGGGGCAGATGTAGCGCTCGGTGGTATGCAGAGACGAGTTCGCCACCAGGAGGCAGCCGGAGATCGCCGCTTCTGCCATCACCAGGGAGCACGCCTCGCTCTGGGTGGGAAACACGAAGAGATTCGAGACCGAGAAGAGGTCCCTGATGGTGGCCTGGGTGACCCCGACGCCGGCGGACTCCGGGAAGATCTCGCTGGTGATCGCCAGGTGATCGCCAGGCATCCCCGCAGCGATGGCCCGGTCCCGGCAAGCGGTCAAGGCGGCGCGCTCGGCATCCCCATTGGCATGGGCCGTGGCGAGTACCAGGCGGCAGGATAGGCCGAGCTTGGTCAGATGCCCGAAGACATCGATGATCTTGTCGACGCCCTTGAATCCGAGACGGGTCGCGGAGACAGGATAGATCTGGACCACGTCGGCGAGATGGAGGCCGTAGGCCCGGATAATGTGCGCGGCGCGCTCGTCGAAGGTGCCGAAGGTTGTCACGTCGCGAGCGTTGGGGCAGACCAGGACGTTGGAGGGATCGGTGTCGTAGTAGGCCGCCAGATAGGGCCGGTCGGCGTCGTTCAGGCAGAGCAGGCGATGCCCGTAGGGCAGCGTGGTGCGGTTACGTACCGCGTCTCCACCGGTCGGACGCACGGTCGCCGCGGCACTATGGCAGCAGTGCAGCCAGCCGAAGCCGGGGAGCTTGGAGAGCTGCCAGATGGCAGCGGTAAGCGTGGCATAGGAGGCCTGGAACAACAGGTCGTGGGTGATCACCGTGGCATTGCCGAGCTTGATCAGATTCTGCCGGATCACGCTGACCAGTTGATCGACTACCACAGGATCGATGCGATCATCGCGCCAGATGACAGCGGGGATGATGGGAAGGATCTCGACATTCGGCGGAAATGCAGGGGCCTTGGCGATATTCGTGCCCAGGTGCACCCAGATCTGCACGAGCACAGCCGGATTGCTCGCGAGCATCCGCGCCTGGTCGGTGATGGCGGTGGAGAGGCTGTAGGAGGGATCGAAGTTGGCCAGGCTGGTCATCAAGACGATGCGCCGACGGTAGCTGAGCGTGGCGCCTTGCTTGATGAGGAGATTGGCTTTCTTCTCTTCGCATGTCGTGCAGGGTACATCCTCGGGCGTCCCGGCTGCCCCGGCCGTGGGAGCGGGAGTACTGGAGTCGACAGTGGTCGGTATAACAGGCTTGAAATCGCTCGCTTTGCGCAGCGCTACCGGAGCAGGCGCCGGAGCAGCCACGGGAGGGACACTGAGCAGCTTGGACAGTGCCGGGGCTCCATACATGTAGAGCCACAATACCGCCCGAACCGGAACATAAGCCGCGGCAGTGGTGAGGAACGCCGCGACGACGGGACCACCGACAAACAGATCGAGGCAGATGAGGAGGAGGCAGATCCACCAGATATTGCAGGTGTGGCAGAGCACCGGGTTGAGGAAGATCCGGCTCGTCGTCGTTTTTTGGAGGCGCGGCAGCAGCCAGGTGCGCAGCGGCGTGAAGATCGCCTCGAAATTCCAGATCCGGTGGACACCGGCACAGGCAAGGAAGAGGACGATGAGGTCATGCATGGGTTAGCCGAAGGTGAGTATGAGGGTTTCAGCGCCACAAGGGGCTTCGCCGGGAACACTGACGGTGCCGGTGATCACGCCAGCGACGCATGACAGGGCGCCGGTGAGAACCGGGCCATAGGTCGGTGATCCGGTGTTGCCCCCGGCGATCACTTGGTAGTCAAGCCCATTGAAGGTGACCTGGACATAGGAGTTACCTGCGAGGTTGCCCCAGGTCCAGGTGCAGGTATCTCCGCCGTCGCTCTGATAGGCTCCACCGAGCCACGCAGTGCTTGGGATCAGACACCCACCGCCGGGACCTGCACCCGAGCCGCTGAGTGCTACTGCAGGCTGGGCCACGCCGCAGGTGGTGCACGGGCCTGCTGCGGTCGTGGTGCTCGAGGTGCTCGAGGTGGTGAAGGTGATCGTGCTGGTCGTGGTCGTCGTAGTCGTGGTCGTGGTCGTGGTCGTGGTACTCGTCGTAGTCGTGGTGGTCGTGGTCGTCGTGGTCGCGCCGCAGGTGGCCGGACAGCAGGGAGTCGGCAGCGTGGGGAGCGTGAAGCAGACACACCCATTCTGCTGCTGCAGTGAATACTCGGTCGACGTGCAGGTCTCAAGGAAGGGGGCGCAGAGGGTGTTGTCGACGCAGGCCGTGTTGGTCGCGTCGAGCACCCAGGTCGAGACGCCTCCCACCAGGCCGCAGGTATAGCGCACCTGCAGGCAGCAGTTGGAGCCGCCGGGCGGTGTGGGCTCCGGGCAGGGCGCGGTGGTCGAGGTGTTGGGGCAGTTAGGGCAGGGCATCGGTACCATCCCCCAGGGCCCAGTCGTTCAGGGCGCCCATGTCAGTGGGGCGTGCGCCACCATCGCGGGTATCCATCAGCAGGGCCAGGTACCCTTTCAGACAGGCCTTTCCGCAGCCTCCGAGCGTGTCCGTCGGCCCCTTGGAGAAGGGGAAGATGCCGAGCACCTTCACATGCAGCGAGAAGACCTCATCGTGGTCGAAGCGCAGATAGGTCGGGGTCGGCCGGTAGTGGCCGCCGAAGACATACTGCTCGGCCGGATCGATCGAGGTGGTCGGGGCGCGCATGTCGGTCCAGCTCGCGTTGATCATCGGCGAGCCGTTCTTGTAGATCGTCACCTGGAACTGGTCGAAGGGTACCAGGTCGGAGAATTCATAGCTGACCCCCTGGATGATCAGGCAGCGGTCGGCGGGCACCTTGTAGGAGATGAGCACATAGTCGGTGGCGTAGTGCGGGAGGCAGAGCTCCCCGCAACGGTTGAAGGTCTTGGACCAGAAGTTCGGGGCCACGAACAACGGGATATGCATCTCCACGGCGATCTGGCGATCAGGATCACCCCCGAGCGGCTCCTGTTGATTCGCCCCGACCGCGGTGCCGCCGCTCGGGGTCCAGAGCTTCTTCGGGGTAAACCCGACATCCGGAGCCCCAGCCCACATCAGCTCATCAATCGGCTTGTCCTGCTCGGGGGTTGCCGAGGGCATCGTCTCGACGTGTGCGAGCTGATGCTTCCAGATCACCGGCAGGACATAGGGAACAGTGCTGCCCGGCAGCCGCAGTTGGACGCCGGGCGGGAACCCACGTGGTGCGGTGACCGTGCTGCTGGTGACGATGACTGCCGGGCGATTGTCCGGCAGGCGAGCGAGCGTGAGCGACTTGATCCCGGGCATCGCGCCGAAATCCCGGCGGAGCATCTGCAGCGCAGCCAGTAGGATTTTTGGCGAGGGTTCAGACATCGGTGATGAACTCGTACTTGTCCTTCTCGGCGACATTCGGGTTGAGATACTGCCAGCCGAAGAGCCCGGCCACCACCATCTGCTGGATGATGTTGGTGCTCTTCGCCTGGATGATCAGGTTGTCCTTCTGCTCGATCAAGAAGAAGGTTTCGGCCGGCACCACAGGCCAGATGTTCGGGCCGATCTTGTTGACGTCCACGCCGGTCGGGATGGTCATGTAGGGTGCGATGGTGCCGTTGAGAATGAAACGCCATTGGATGCCGGCGAGCGTCGCATCACCGACCACCGTGGTCACATACTTCTCGATGCGCCAGGTCCATCCAGGGATGCCTTGGAGATTGAGGACATTGGTCCAGCCCTGGCTCGAGGACAGCGGTGCGATTGCCGTCTTGGTCAGGGTGTTGGACCACCATGTCGGATCCGTGTTCGACGGACGGCGGAATGGCAGCGACGACCGGATCAGGGCGTTCTTGAAGGTGGCGAGCGCGAGCTGTTCGTAGGGGAGCAGCGTCAAAGGCATGACTGCTCCTAGTTCGCGGTGACGGAGGCCTTCGAGCCCTCATCACCGTACCGGAGCTTCCAATCCCATCCACGGAACTTCATGGCGATCGTGCTGGCAGCGCCGGCAGTCGTCGCGCGCTGGACCTGGAAATTGACCGTCTGGCCAACCGGGATGATCAGGAACATATCGGACGGTTGGGTCATGCTGCCGCGGTGCTCGCCGAACGGCCCGAGATCGAATGGGATTGCACCGTTGAACATGAAACGCCAGAGAATCGACCCATCGTAGGCGAAGGCGGCATTGGTGACGTCGAAACCGTACTGGGCGAGGCGCCCATACCGTCCTTCTGGGGCGGTATAGGTCAGGACGGTATTCCACGCCCCGGCAGCAGCGGGCAGTGAGAACGTCGCCGACAGATCGATGTTGTTCGACCACGGCATCGGGGTGCTGTGGGCCGGCAGCGAGGCCGTGATCTGCATGTTGCGCGCGATGCGCGCGAGGGCGGTCACCAGGTGATTGGCCCGCGCCTGGTCCTCGGGAGACGGAGGCGGCGCGCCGACCATGCCGGGGCTGTTGTGCTCGATCTTGTCACGGAAGTTCTGGACCCCTCCCGAATCCGGGAGGGCCAGGGGCGTGGTCAAATCGCTCTGCTGGCCGAACAGCCGGCCATTGTAGCCGAGACCGTGGTCGTCATTGCGCGGCATGGGGCCTCCTAGGGGTTACGACCGAAGCCGGGACCTTATCCCAGCTTGCGGTTGTACACCTTGAAGCCGCCCATGGTGACCCACACGTTGTTGTTCGACCCGGAGAGATCCGCCAGGGTGAACGACAGGGTGGTGTTGGCGGGCAGGAGCAACGGCTTGTGCAGCGGGCCCGGCCGCTCCGCGGTGCCGACCACGGTGTCGGCATTGACCGCGATGTTCTGCAGCTGACGGTCGCTCGCGTCCTGCTGCATGAAGATGGTGTAGGGACCATCGCTCACGCCCCGCATCGAGCAGGCGATGAACGCGCTGTCGGCTGAGATGCGGATCTGGTTGAGCGCGGTGCCATTCGCACCGAGTATCCCGTTCGGCGTTCCAGCGGCGCCATTGCTGGCGGTATTCTGGAAGGCGTAGAAGTACGGGATGACGTTGTCCTGTGGGAAGGCACCGAACACGTCAAAGATGCTTTGACGGACGTTCAGGAGGGCCTTGACCATCTCCACGATGCCGGGAGGGGCCTTACCAATCTGCTCGAGATGCTCGAGCTTCTTGATATCCTTGGTGTCGATATCGAGCAAACCCATGAGGGTATCCTTTGCTGAGGAGGTGGCGCAGAAGCGCGAACACCGTGCACGCTATCAGGTATTCGCCTGAGTTGCAAGTTTTACTTGCGCTGTTTGTATCAGTCGTATCCTTCGCCCACCGTGCTCACCTACTCCATATCCGATCTGTTGCGTGGAGATATCGGGGAGATCTTCGGCATAGTCCAGCACCGGGGCGAAGAGATCACGATCACCCGCTTCGGTAAGCCGATCGTGCGCATCGTGCCGATTACGTCGGTTACTCACGCCGATAAATCTCTGACGGACCCCAGTGCCAATCGCAGTTCCATGTCGCTCGACAAGCTGACCTCGATGCCCGTCCCGCCGGATGCGATCCCACCACGAAAGAGGAAATGACCATGCCCAAGACGTCTGACAGAACTTATGCGCGCAAATTACTCAATGCTCTTATAACGGCCCACGAGGGGCTTGAAAACGTGACGCATGCCCGCGAAGCGCTTCTGCTGAAGCGCGCGAAGAAAACGAGGGAGATCCCTGTTCTGTCCGCAAACGAGGAACTCGACCACGAGCTACGTAGAACCGAAGCTGAGATCGCCGTTGAGGAGGCAGGGCGTGCGCCACGTGTGAGGATCGAACCGAATCCGATGATTGAGCAGAAACGCCTTCACGTTGAACTAGCGTTCCAGCCTAAACCGGATCGCATGGAGACCCTCAACGTTATCCTCCTGATCGTCGGCGTCCTGGCCCTGGTAGCACTCCTGGCCCGTGCGCATGGCTCCGAAAACCCTGCCGGAAATTCTGTGGAAATCCCGGTAAAATCCACTGTTCCCATGTCCAGCCCTGCTCCGACAACCCCCTAAAAACCACTTAGGTCCCTGCTACCATGGTAGTTATGCCTAAATATGGTCATACAGGCCGTAACGCAAGGCTGGTCTTGCGTTACAAGATAGCCTTGGAAACGCTGGGGGATTACTCCAAAATATCTCAGGAGATTGTATGACCATATTCCGCCTGACTTCCAAGGGGGTCGTTCCCGGCCGCCTGATTTCTATCCTCTTCGAGGCCAAGTATACGGGGAACACGATTACGTTTCCCTATGATTGGACGGGTAAGAATGCAACATTGGCAATGAGCCTCCTTCGTCCCGGTGACCAGAATGTACGCCTGCGGTGGCCAATTCGAATGAGTATCTTCAGTCTCAAGAAGGTGAGCGTGCAGGTTGGGGAGATTCGTTACAAGCCAGGCGTCTACTCTCCGAATCATAAGGATGGCAGCCTCTACATCCCGTCTCATCAGACCGTCTGGATCACGGATATCGACAAGGGGGCGCTCATCAAAGGTGAGATGCTCTTGGAACCCCTCGTCGTCGAGCTGGATCGACGCAAAGGCGTCCTCGTCACGGAGGTACCGAATCAGATCAAACCGGCACCGTTGAAGTTCGTGGCCCGATGATCACCCTCTTCGACTACCTGCTCGCTTTCCCCGACAATACCGAAGCGCGCGAGATGATCGCCCGCATGCCCAAGGACGATTCATGAGCCTCATCCCTGACTGGGTCCGCGGCATCGACCGCATCCTCGGACGCACCCGCGCGGCCAACACGCTCAAGGTCGAGCCGGTGGCCCTGGCGACCATTGACGAGGTGCAGTGGGTCCTGTTGTTCGCGCCGAAGCAGCAGATGTTCTGCCTGATCCCCCAGGACGAAGCGCTGCGCGACGGCAACACGCTCGAGATCCCGTACGATCACATGGTTGAGCTGGCCGAAGCCGAGGGCACCTGCGTGAACCGCAAGAAAGCCCGAGCGCTCGCCAAAGGACTGATTGTCGACGGCTGGGAGCCACGAACCTACGTGATGGTGGGCCCCAACACGGAAGGCTACCTGCACGGCCTCAAGATGACGGAGCTGGTCGCCTGGGGTAAGAAGCAGATAGAGCAACTCACGAAGCTAATGAAGGAGCAAGCCGATGCTCAGCAAGCCCAAGCCGCTGCCGAAGCGCCTGGTGCAGGGGGCGCGGTGGATGCTGGACGAATTGCAGCACCAGCGTCTGACGGTGGTGCTGACCCCAGCCCGGGAGGGTGAGGGCAGCGTTCGGACGGTCATGACCCCAAACCCCGACTGGTACCAGCGTTTCTGCGCGCGGTATAAATCTGGGCGCCATCGGAAGAACCGGGCCTTCGAGACGAGCGTCCGGCGCCAGAAGACAGAGCGGGCCTTGAAGCGGATCATCAGCGGAGAGGTGCATACGATGGCGTACGCGAACCACGGCAAAAGCCCCTACGTCAGCCGGCTGATCCCTGAGATTCGGGACTATCTGCGGCGGGGAGATCAAGAGCGGAAAGAGCAGCGAGCACAAAGACTCGCGAGCGTGCCGTTTTGAGCGCCAAGCTCACCATCGCCGCTCCACGCCAACCCGTCGCCCAGCTCCCCATCTGGGACTGGGTTGGCGACGTGCAGTTCTATTCGATGGCCCAGACCCGCAACGCCACAGGAGAATTCTGTGAAGAAGCAACCCGGCATCTCCTCGGCGGCGAGCGGCTCTCCACCCAAGGAACGGTGGACATCTGCCCGGACATCCGATTGGACGAGCATCGTTATCTTGAGGTTAAATCGGTGGGGGATCGGCGATGCGCCCTCCTCTACGAGCATATCCTCGACCGAACAATCCGGTTCGTCCGCCGTAACCGGGTCAAGGTCTTCTATGTCTTCTGGATCCACACCGTTCCCGCCGCCAAGTGTCCCAGTCTATTCGATTTGCGACGGGCGATGGCCGCATCTATTGATCGTGTCATCATCGTCCCCTTCACCCAGGTGCACGAGGCGATCAAGGGCATCACGCCCCGGAAGATGAACTACCGGGTCCGGGAGCACAGCGGGGAGCAGATCGCTATGCTCGGCTGGTCGATTCCGGTCAAGCAGCTGAAGGCCTGGAGCGTCGGACAGCCGCGAATGGCGTTTGACACCGAGGTCTTCGGGTATTCGATGGGTGGGTATCCGGTCTATGGAGACGTGCGATGACCCTTCCCCCGCCCGTCATCTCGCTTGAGTCGCTGCTCTTCTGGAACCTGGCCGCCGCGGTCGGCATCACACTGCTCGTCCGGTTCTTGGTGCTCTGGCTCGCCCGTACCCTATTTGGAGAGGGCCATGACCACTGAGCAGCTATACTACGCGACCGGCATCGCTTCCAATGTTCTGACCATCCTGACCTGCGCCTACACCATCTGGACGCTCCGCAGCTGGGTGAGCAGCACGGTGAAGAAGGCGCTCGACGACGTGAAGAAAGTGATCTGACATGCCGAAATACCGCCAGGCGTCCGCGTATTCTCCGCCCGAGGACCCATTCCCAGTATTGAGGCCCACCATGCCCACCCCCATCCACCCGTGCGATGCACTTACCACACTCGAACCGAAGCAGCAGGGGGCCTTTCCTGATCCAGTGCGCTTCCCACCGCCGAAGGGCTCGGAGGGTTCCTGCGGCTGCCTCCTGACCGAGTGGCCGAACCCGCTCGATGGAAACCCGCCCTACCAGAAACTTGAAACGATCTGGCAGCCGCTCTGGGATACCGTCTCGGCCCCAGAAGGCATGAAGGTCATGAACTTCTTCTCCGGCGATCGAGAGGACGACATCCTCTACGGAGAACGCGACCGCATGGGGTACCAAAAGAAGATGCGCGCCGATAACGGGCGCAGCTTCCCACGTTCCATCGGCGCGATGTTCTGGCCGAAGAAGTTCACCATGTGGGAGCTCGAGCTGCAGTTCAGTGATCCCAACGGATACGGGGACAGCATCCCCTCGAAGCTCGGCCTGCTCGATACCATCGAAGGCGACTTCGCTCGGATCCGGATGCAGATCGGGGAAAAGTGGCATCTCGACCTCCCCTTCGCGTCTTTTTTCAAGGCTAGAGAGGACAACTACCGCGCGGCACTCTGCACCCCGCTCTTCCTCCCCTCGATACAGAACTTCGGCATCAGCCTGACCTGGCCGCGAGAATCCCGGGCCCGGTGCACTATCCGCTGCGTTCTCAACGGCTATCTCCACCGCGAAATTCCCTGAGCCTGACCATGCCCCTCTACCACCTCCTCGCTCAGCCCCTGCCCAAGCTCACTCCCGACGGGAAGCGCGTCTGGGTCTGCATCTGCGGCCAGAAGGTCGCCCTGCCGAACGTCCAGCCGGCGAGCCAGGTGATCCAGACCTCGAACAACCGGGTGGAGGTCATGGAGTGCCCGGCCTGCTATGCTGGTACCGAGGAAAAGGGCGAAGAAGCCCCTCCGATGACCGAGCAGGGGGATATCAAACCGACCTTCGACCAAGATCTGGGAGATGCCACGGACGACCAATCTGCGCCGGATGAGACGGGTGAAGATGGGGAGGTTCTGGAGGAGGAGAAGGTCGACTTCCCTGACGCGCGATGACCCGATATGGAAGCCTTTGTAGCGGTATTGAAGCAGCCACCGTTGCTTGGGATGGGATGGGATGGGAACCTGCATGGTTTAGCCAGTTCGATCCACAGCGTCCTGAAGGAGATTTCCCCTCTAGAATACTGGCCCACCACTACCCTGAAGTGCCTAACCTTGGGGATATTACATCTGAGAACTGGCTGACTCGGGCTTCAAGCTATGGCGATATCGACGTATTGGTTGGTGGAACCCCCTGCCAAGCGTTTTCCATTGCCGGGTTGCGCAAAGGCCTTGAAGATCGCCGGGGCCAATTATCCCTTCGTTTTGTGGAGATAGCCGATGCCGCAGACCCACCCGTCATCCTCTGGGAAAACGTCCCTGGAGTCCTTAGTGATCGAACCAATGGATTCGGTTGCCTCCTCGCTGGGCTTGCCGGTGAAGATGTGCCGCTCCAGCCAGCAGGGCGAACATGGTCGAACGCTGGTTGTGTGTTTGGCCCCAAAAGAACAGTCGCATGGCGGGTCCTCGACGCCCAATATTTCGGACTGGCCCAACGACGCCGGCGTGTGTTTGTTGTCGCAAGTCCTGGAGCCAGCGGCATCGATCCATGCGAGATTCTATTTGAGTTCGAAGGCGTGCGCCGGGATTCTCCGCCGAGCCGCGAAGCGGGGGAAAGTACTTCCCATCCAATTGCACCGTGCCCTGATCGGAGTGGTACAGGGTTCAGTCGAACCGGAGATATCCGGGGACAGGATCCCGTTGTAGTCTGCATTACAGGTGATCGGACTCACGCGCTGAGCGCGGAAGGTGCAGATGCAGGTGAAGATGGAACGGGACGGGGAACCCCAATTATCGCTGTCGGAGGAAATAATACTAGCGGCCCTATTACTGTTGCTGCTGCTTTGAATGCGAATAGGGGATGCCCTAACCCAGGAGACTTTGAGGCTGGAACCTTGCTTGTCGCCTTCGATACGACCCAGATCACTAGTAAGACGAATCGCTGCCAGCCGAAGCACGGAGATCCCTGTCACCCTCTTGCTGCTGCTGCTCATCCTCCGGCGATAGCGATCCAGGAGCGAGCGATCTGTGAGAACCCCGATGCTGGACCTGATGGGATCGGGGTTCGCACTGATGACTGTGCTTATATCCTGGAAGCTCGAGGCGTTTCGCAGGCAGTATGCTTCCACCCGACACAAGACCCGATCCCGAATAGCGATAATATCTGCCATGCTCTTGGTTGCGGGAACGGTCAGGGGCACGCAGCAGCAGCAGCAGTGAATATCGGGGTTCGGGTCCGCCGTCTTACTCCTCGCGAGTGTGAACGCCTGCAGGGATTCCCAGATGACTATACTGATATCCCAAAGAAAGTCTTTCGAGGTACCCCGAAAGACTCAGGCCCATGTAAGAAACAAATTGTTGTCGCCACTGTTGTTTCATTGAACGGCACCCATTATGTTGGCACAAATCATACGATGAACCCTCAAACGACTTGCCCCCGGGCTGGAATGCCAACTGGCGTCGGATATGAATTATGTCGCTCAATATGCCAGCAAACGGCACATGCAGAAGTAAACGCTCTTCAGCTTGCGGGCCGTAAAGCTCGCGGAGCAATACTTTATATAGAGGGGCACACATACGCTTGTGAGCCTTGCCTTAAAGTAGCTAAAGCCGCCGAGATTAGTTCTATTGTTTTTGGGAAGCCTCCTGGCACCAGCGCCGATGGCCCCCGCTATAAAGCTCTTGGAAACAGCATGGCTGTCCCGGTAATGCGCTGGTTGGGATGGCGGATCGACAGTGCCTTGCGTACACGTTTGGGTGGGTATCCGGTTTATGGGGAGATTCGGTGATCCATATCGTTCTGTGTTCAGCCGTAGTTCTCCTTATCGTAGGGTTAATGCTTTATGTCACGGAGAGGCGGTTGCGAAGCTGGCCGGTATTTGTCCGCGTGTTATGGTATACAATGCTCGTTGTGGCAGCCTTCAATACTATGCACGGAGCATTTTTCGAATGACTCTTCCCCCGCCCGTCATCTCGCTTGAGTCGCTGCTCTTCTGGAACCTGGCCGCCGCGGTCGGCATCACGCTGCTCGTCCGGTTCTTGGTGCTCTGGCTCGCCCGTACCCTATTCGGAGAGGGTCATGACCACTGAGCAGCTCTACTACGCGACTGGCATCGCCTCCAATGTTCTGACCATCCTGACCTGCGCCTACACCATCTGGACGCTCCGCAGCTGGGTGGGCAGCACGGTGAAGAAGGCGCTCGACGACGTGAAGAAAGCGATCTGACATGCCCCTCTACCACCTCCTCGGCCAGCCTCTCAACATCGACCCCAACACTGGCAAGCGCATCTGGGTCTGCCTGTGCGGGCAGAAGGTGAGCCTGCCGAATGTCCAGCCGGCGAACCAGGCGATCTCGATCTCCAACAACCGGGTGGAGGTCATGGAGTGCCCGGCGTGCTACAACGCCACGGATGAGAAGGAGGAAGAGGCCGCGCCGGTCAGCGAGACCGACGGGGAGCTCAAGCCGACCTTCGATCAGGACATCGGCGAGGCCACTGATGACCAGGAGGCACCTGACGAGACCACCGGCGACGGTGAGGTGCTCAAGGAAGAAAAGGTCGATTTCCCGGATACCTGAGATAGAGTCGCCCGCATCATGGCGACTCTCCTCTATGAGAAACACTACGTCGGTACCGATGAGAACGTACCCACGGGTGAAGAGACCCTCTATTTCTGGTGCCCTGGCTGTAGAGGCGGTCATATGTACCGCATCAAGCGCAAGGACGGGGATACTCAGCAGCCCTTGTGGACCTGGAATGGCAGCAAGGAGAAGCCGACCTTCACCCCGTCGCTGCTGTATTACGAGACCGATCCGGTAACGGAGAAGCGCAAGTCGATCTGCCATATCTACGTCACGGGCGGAATGATCCAGTTCCTCGCGGATTGTCAGCATCACCTCGCTGGGAAAACGGTGCCCATGGTCGATCTGGATCTCCCTCTCAGTGAGCGGGAACGATAGGCAGTACCGCTACGGCTTGACTTTCATTCCGCGCCATCCATACTGCGGCTCATGGGTTACACCCGCACCCCGGCGCACTACACCGCTAGCGCTGCCTATCACGGCGGCGATCCGGTGTGGATCCGCCCTGCCAATCTCGACCTGCGCCGTATCAACCCCCAAGGCGGGGCCGCGCTCGGCGACGACGGCATTGACCTGATCGCGATGATCCCCCAGCTGACCCAGACCCTGGCAACCGTGGGCACCACGGCAGTCCAGTTGCGGGAACAGCAGATCCAGAACCAACGCCAGGACGCGAACCAGGCCCAAGCCGTCGCCGCGACGAATGCGCAGACCGCCGCCCTGGAGCAAGCAACGGCGGCGAACCAAGCCGTCGCCGACCCAACCGCATCGCCTGCGGCGGTACCGACTCCAGGCGTGTCACTTCCCACCCCGCACGGCAAGAAGGGGGGCGGCATGACTGTCCCCCTGATCATCGGGGGTACCGTCATCGGGATTGCCGTGGTTCTGGCATTGCTCAAGCTCCGCCGGGGCTGATATGGCCCGGTCCTACCAGCCCAACCTCGGGGCGCTCGAGCAGGCCCGGTACCAACACATGCACCGGAGAGCACGCAACCAGCTGGCCGGGTTGGGAGACGCATCCGTTCCGTACGTCCCGTCGGTCGCGGTCCAGGCAGCGATGACCCCGAACCTGACGGGCAGTGGCCCGACCATGACCCAGACCGCAGCGGTCACCGCCACCATGAAGTCGGCAATCATCGCCGCGGCGGTTGAGGTGTCCCTGGCCCAGACCATCGTCTCCACTGTCGGGGATGCCGTTATCAGCGCGGCCACAGTCGCCGCTGCCACGGCAATCACCGGTACTGCGGTCGCCGCAGGAGCCGCCGCCACGTCTGCATGCTTGTCCGCCGGGTGCTGCTGGCCGATTGTCGGGTGGGCCTTCGACGCCTTGGTGATCATCGGGGAATTCATCTCCAGCCAATCCGCCAAGCGCCAGACGGCGTTCGTGATCCAAGAGACCAAGGATCATATCAGCGCCTATGGCCAGGCGGCCCAGGCCGAGATCGACGCCATGCAACTCCAGATCGGGCAGTCCGTCTACCCGACCGCACAGGCCCTGGCTGCGTCGACCCAGGCCCTCAACGGCTTCAACGGACTCGGGGGTCTGCCGCCGTGGGCTCGGGAAGTGATCTCCAAGGTCCAGGTCGATCTGATCAAGCAGGTCGGCAATCTGATCCTGAGTACCGGTGAACTCGGGGCCAAGATCGTGGGGGACAAGCATGGGGAAGAACTGGCTGCTAAGAAAAAGAAGCAGTTCGACGACAACTCGGACCGGGTCCAGCAGATGTTCTCCGGCAAGCTCAAGAACCCCTACCGGATGTTCGCCGACGGGCTCGACGATATCGGGCGCACCCTCGGGGGTGAGCAGGGCGTGCACGTGATCAACCAGAAGTGCTCTGAACTCCAGACGGCGGCCGAGGCAGACATCGATACCTGGAAGACCCAGACCGAGGCGGTGCTCCAGACCCCCGACTACACCCAAGCGGTCACCGTCAACATCGCCAAGGCCCTACGCGCGGACCCGAGTTTTACCGCCAATGTCACCACGATCGCGGCCAACAACCAGATGCTGGTGGCCTACTTCAACGGACTCAACGGGCTCTCCACCGACTCGTCCCGAGCGAACAGCGCCGGTGGCTTGGTGGCGACCCTCGGAGGCATCGCTGCCGCCCTCTATTTCTTTAAGCATTGAAATACCAACCATACCCCCTATCCTGGCATCATCCGCTCTCATGAGCCCCGCGCCAACTTCTCCTTTCTAGGAACCCTACCCATGGCTGGCTACCCCTCGATCAATGCTCCCGGCGCCCGTTCGCTCGCGGTGCCCCCGCCCAAGAGCCTGAAGATCCCGCTCGGGCGCCGACTGGACGCCAAGATGGCGAAGAACCTCATGTCCGCCCGCCCCAAGCGCGTGCCGCGCGACAATGGCGGCGGCGGGTTCTTCCCCGGCATGGGTGAAGAGATGGACGAGACCGAGGTCAAGGTCGGGTACTCCGATCTCGGCCGGTGGTACGGCCCGAACCAGCGCCGCCCGGCGACCAGCGGCATGGCGCGCACCAATCGCCTTGCCGGCCTGGGCGACACCCCGACCGCCGGCTCCGGCACCCCCGGTGCGGCCACCGCGGCTCCCGCCCCGATCATCAAGCGCGTGCCCAATACCCCGCGTCACCTGGTGACCCAAGGCACCCCGACATCGATCTCCTCGGTCTCCGGCCTCGGCGCGCTGCACGCGGCAGCCCACGCCGCCCACGCCAAGACCAAGCATGCGGCGATCGTCAAGCACGCGGCGATCAAGGTGCACAAGCTCGCCCCGGCACACGACGGGTTCATGCCCGGCTTCGGCGCCTTCGACATGGCGAGCCTGACCAGCCCCAAGATGCTCATCGGCGGGGCGCTCGCCTTCGGCGCCTGGTATTTCCTGCTCCGCAAGAAGCGCCGCGCCTGAGCCATGGGCTGGCTGACCCCCGAGATCACCGCCCCCGTCACCCTGAAGCTCACCGCTGATGACGTGCGGCGCGAGGCCCTGGGGCGGATCCTGTCGCTCTCCGGGGCAAGTGTCGGCATCATCGGGGGCATCCTGATCCTGTCCGCGAATCCGGCGCTCAAGGGCGCGGTCACCGCCGGACAGGGCCAGACCATCACCCTGAGCGTCGCGGACGCCAAGAAGAGCGCCCTGGGCAAGTCCTTGGCCCTCATCGGTACTGGCATCGGTGTGGCAGGCTCCCTGCTGGTGATGAGCTCGAACCCGAAGTCCAAGGCCAAATTCGCGTCCGCCTATGACGCCCTGCCCGCCGGACTCAAGACCCACAAGAACGTGCTGATGGCCCTCGGTGGTGCCGCCGTGGTCGGCGGGATCGCCTACATGCTCAAACTCCAGAACTCGCAGTACGCCACATGAGCGACAACATCTTCACCCCGGTCGGCAACACGGACGAGGCGTCGGCCCTGATGGGAACCAGCGGCCGGGTCTGGTCCCCCTTCTCCCCGTTCTTCAACCAGCGCGCCGCGGTGAAGCGAGACTTCGCCGAAGAGCGCGGCCGGTTCAAGCGCATCATGCGCCGCAATCCCCTCTCCGAGCAGGAGAAGCTCGCCCTGGTCAGCGGCACCGATCCCAAGGCTATCGTCCCGGTCACTGCCTCGCTCGCCGTCGGCGGCTTGATCGTGAACCGTGCTTGGGAGGATGCCGCTGACTACTGCGAGTATCTGGTCCGCCACTACCATTCCCGGATAGGTGGTGCGCGAGCGAAGGCGGACGCTGCGCGAGCGAAGAAGGGGCAGGGCCCGAAGATCATATCCAGTTCAGCCATTACCTGGGCGGTGGCGTTCAGCGCCATCGGCCAATACTGCAGGGCCCTGGCCGAGGGCCGGGAGCCGACGCGCCCTGCGCGCACCATCGCCGACCGGAAGGTGGGGGCGGTGATCTCGATGTGGGATGACGTCCGCAAGTCCTGCCTGGCCGCGGAGGGCAACGTCAAGCTGCCGTTTGCCGCCTATTCCGAGATGCCGGTGGTGACCTGCCCCGGTGCCGGTGGGGTGACCAAGTTCTCCGGCCTGACGGGCAAGACCCTCGGCGTGGCAGTGCCAACCGGTCCCGATGTCCGCGGTTGCGCGTCCTTCTGCTACTCCCTGAAGGCCTTCGGCAAGCCCACCTGCGTCGCCCGCCAGCTGATCCTGACCCTCGGCGCGGCTGTGGATCCGGTGCGCCACGCCCAGGTAGTCACCGAGCAGATGACCAAGCTCGCCAAGAAGGGGACCAAGATCCTGCGCCTGTTTGTCGATGGGGACTTCCGCAGCGAAGCCTCGATCATTGCCTGGATGGACCACTGCGTCCGCCCGCTGCATGCGCTCGGCGTCACCGTCTATGGGTACAGCAAGTCGTGGGAGCATCTCCATGCCGTGCACCGGCAGAAGGGCGCATCCTGGTGGCCGACCAACTATGTGATGAACATCTCGAGCGGCAGCCGCTTCGCATCGGATCCGACCTGGCAGGCGCGCATCCGTGAACTGCCGGTTGCCCGCGGCGGTTTCCTGGCGGTGGATCCAATCCAGCGTCTGCTGTGGAAGGCGATGACCAAGGTTCACGGTGAAGCGGTCTGGCAGAAGTACTGCAACGCGGCCAGCCGACACGTCGGTCACCCCGGTGCGGCCGAGAAGCTCCTGCATGCTGTGAAGTCCATGATTGGCAAGGCGAACCCGGCCCTCGTCACCGATTACAACAACTACGTCAACACCATCCACATCATCGAGAATAAGCCGAGTGTGCTCAAGCGCATCGCCTCGATCGCCGGCGAGAAGGCACTCAAGCCGGGCCCAGTTGTCCAGGCCAGCACCTGGGCCTTCTTGTCCGAGCTGGTCAAGGGGCAGGAGATGCCGTGCCCGATCGCATGCGGGTCGTGCCCAAAGACCGCGATCATCACCCACGACAAGGTTGTGCGCGCCGCCTTGCAGCCGGAGCTCGATGCCCTCGGGGCCGAAATGCAGAAGAAGCACGGGATCTCGGAGAAGGAGCGCCGAGACTGGGAGGAACACGTCCGGGGCACCGACGCGACGACCGTGTCTGCTGGCGAGGCTGAGGCCCGCAAGAACTACCGCGCCCAGGTCGCCGCCCAGATCGAGAAGGGCTCACCGCTCATGCACTGGTGCGGGAACAAGAAGATGAAGCAAGACATCATCATCGGGTTGCATTGACGTGCTAACTGGCCCCCGTTCACGAATTCCAGTAGAATCCGCCACAACCCTGGATACAGTAGGCCACCTATGATCCGCCGACGCCGCAGCCATCGCCGCTTCCGCCGCAACGCGCGCCCTGGTGAGAACCAGATCCCGACCGTGCGCATCGTCCGCCGGCCGAGCAAGAACCCCCGCCGCTTCATCCGCCGCAATGTGCCGATCACCCCGGCGCAGGCTGCCGCGATGAAGGCTGTCCTCCGAGCTCACGGCTACCTCAAGACCAACCCACTCCGCCGTCGCCACAAGCGGCGCAATCCCCGAAAGCACCGCATGGCACGCCATCACCGCAAGGTCCGCCGGAACCCCGCACCCCCGAAGGGCAAGCGCGCTGGCAGCGTGTTCAAGCGCAAGGGCAAGTGGTTCCGCATCTCACTCAAGAAGGTCCGCAAGGGTCGCCGCGTCGTCCGCCGCCGCGTCACCGTCAAGACCACCGCCCGCGCCGCGAAGCGCAGCCGCCGCTAAGCCTGCTCACCCTCACCTGATTCTGGAGACTCCCATGCCCCGTCGCCGCCACAGCCGCTACCGCCGGAACCCCGGCAAGCTCCCCGTCAAGGTCACCTTCCGCAAGGGTGGCAAGCACGTGGTGATCTTCCGTCACCACAAGGCCACCGCCGCGACCAAGGCCAAGCGCCGGGCCGCGGGCAAGCGCCTTGCCAAGATGTGGACCGCCAAGGAGCGGATGGCGAACCTGCGCAAGGCGTGGGCTGCGAACCGCCGCCGTCGCTGAGTCGACCGTCAGCTGACCCGCAGCCCGGTCCTCCGCATCCTTGCGCGACCGGGCGGCACACCAGGACGAGCACATGCTCCCGCTCATCATCGGCATCGGCGCCGCAGCCCTCCTCCTCGGCCGTAAGGTCGTACGACGGACACGTCGGAATCCGCGGACGTATCGGCGGGTGAGTCGGAGGAATCCGCTAGAGGCCTATCACTTCTACTTCAGCACCCACCCGTCACTGATCCACGGGAAGCGTATCGGGTGGACCCGTTACGGCATGAGCGCCGAGCAAGTGAAACGGCTTGGCATCGCAGCAGCGAAACATGACTACCCGAAGGCCTGTGACTTCGCAGTGGCGAAGATCAAGAAAGGTTTACGGGCCAACCCCCTCCGCCGCGGCTCCTCCCGTGCCACCATCAGCGGCAACATCCGTAAGCTGATCCATGAAGGGCGCCCGCAGAAGCAGGCCATCGCCATCGCGCTGCGCACCGCTGGTGTCGCACGACGCAACCCGACCAACTGGGAGCAGCTGTTCGCCCAGGAGATGGCCCGCCAGCGCGCCGCTGGCACTGCAGCGCCCAAGCCGACCGGGTATGCAAGCGTCGCGACGATGCCGAACCCCGGGAAAATAGGGAATCGAATCGTCGCGCGTCACATGATCATGACGCAGGGGCGTGATAAATCTCTGCGCGAAGCGATTGATAAGCAACTCATGTATTCCCCTGGATCCAGGGAGCGTAAGAACTGGGCAGAGATTGCCCGTATCCTCGCGGGCAAGACCAATCCACCCCGCCGCAAGGGCAAGCGCAAGGTCCGCCGCTCAAAGATCTCGGTGAGTCAGGCTGCGGCGCGGCTGATGCAGTGGCGGTGGCATCACAACCCGGGAGGCAGCGATCTGGTGCCCTGGATTGTCGAGACCACCGAGATGCGCGGCTTCTCCCACGGCAAGCCCAACATCCGCACCGAGAAGAGCGCCTTCCGCGGTAAGAGCCACACCGCCAAGGCTCTCGCTGCTTGGGTGCTGCGCTACAACCAGTCCTTCACCTCGGGCGGGGTCAACAGTCACGCTTCCAAGGCCTTCGGCTACGAGCCCTACGCCTTCAAGGCCAAGCTGATCAACCAGCGCAATGGGCGAGTCGCCGCGACCTACAGCGCTCCGAAGTTCCAGGTGCTCTGACCCATGCGCTCCGCCACCCCCTCCCTCGCCGACGGCGACATCAACGCCGACTACAGCGTCCTGCCGGAGAACGGCAACGACGCGGTCGACGCGACCGTCCAGAAGATGGTCGAGATGGCGGCCGGCAAGTGGGGCCGCGAGAGTCCCAAGATCCGCGCTGCGGCGATCAACATCGTGCGGGGTCTGGATCCGATCACTGGCGAACGATTCGCGCCTCAGGTCGCCAGCAAGGACTACTACGGGATGCTCGAGCAGATCCACAACTGGGTCCGCGACAACATCATGTATGTCAAGGACGTAGTGGGTCAGGAAACCCTGAGTTATCCCGAAGAAACGCTCTTCAACTCCCGTGCAGAGGACTGTGATGGGCAAGTGATTCTGGAGATGGCCCTCCTCGGCTCGATCGGCTTGCAGAGCTATCCCGTCATCGTCGGGATGTTCCCGGGCCACTACTCACACGTCTACATGTATGCCGAGGTGCCCCCGGGGCGCCATCGCAACGCCGACACCACCTGGGCCGCCGATCCCATCATGAAGGACTGGCCGCTTGGCAGGGAGGCCCCGGCTGATAGGGTCAAGGCTAAGAAGGTCTACTCGAACCTCGCAGGATTTAACATGCCACTCAACGGATATGCTTCTTCCGACGCGGCGTTCTCTCCCCAGGACGAGCTCGAGGCCACGCAAGTCGGCACCGTGCTCGCCACCCGCCTGACCGACTCCGGGGGTGCTGGGCAGATCGTCAATGCGAACCGCCTGACCCAGTGGGGCGATGAGCTGGACGACATGTTCAATGCCGAAGCGACCGTCAATCCGATGCAGGCCGCGCCTGCCAGCCTGCTCTACGCCCGCGGCCCGGTGGTCGCCCGTGCAGCACGCGAGCAGACCTCCTACCTCAGCGAAGCCCCGCTCGGCGGGGGACGCAACCGGCCCGGGATGCGCCGTGGCCCCCTGATCATCACGGTCAAGGACAAGGCAGTCGGCGATTCGGTCACCAAGCCCAAGGCTCCGACCGTCAACGGCCTGATGGGCCTGGCAGACTACCTCGGTGAGCTCGCCCCGATCGCCAAGGTGGTCGGCAAGCGCATGAGCGTGAACGGCAAGCGCGACGCGCTCCATGCCACAGCGGCGGCAGCCCACCTCGCCAAGAACCAGGCCAAGAAGGCGACCAACCGGGTGGTCAAGCTGCAGCGCGACGGGTTCATGCCCGGCTTCGGCGCCGACATGCAGCCGGACAAGACGCTCGATGTCGCCATGCAGATCGAGAAGCTGGCCCACCAGGTCTCGGCCCAGGCCGATCAGATCGCCCAGCTCGCCGCCGGCAGCAGCCCACTCCGCCAGCAGGCCCTGAGTGTCGATCTCGGGGCGATGGACTACATGAACGAGCATGCCGCGGTGTCGGACCTGCTCGACAACATGCAGCTCCCCAACGTGCCGACCAAGGACATGGCCAAGCTCAAGTCCGTCGCCCTGGTCAACTGCATCCAGGATCCGGACGTCAAGCAGCTCGCCGTCGATCTCGCCCAGACCGATCTGCCGACCGCACCTGGTGCACGCGTCAAGACCCGGCTGCCCGAGGGCGCCATCGTGCGTGACCAGATGGGCAAGGTCATCCAGAATGGCGGGGGTGATGATAGCCTGGCCGGCCTGGGCGAACTCACCCGCAAGCGCCGCATCAAGCGCGCCCTGGCCGAGTTCAACGAGAGCACCGACACCAGCGCCATCGCCAACGCCCTGCGCGCCTCGGCGAATGGCCTGGCGGGCTACGCGAATGAACCGGGCCTCGGGCGTTCCCTGAGCCAGGCCATCAGCGGCGTGGCCAAGTCCGTGGTCGCCAGCATCACGGTCCCCGTCAAAGCTGCGGTCGCGACCGTGGTCGACCCGATCAAGCTCGCCCAGACCGTCGCCACCGGCGGCTCGGTGAAGGCGGCGCTCACGAGTGACGTCCAGAACGTCACCAACCCGATGAACCAGGCGCTCAAGCAGATCGTCACCAGCACCCAGAAGGCTCCCTCGACCCCGGCGACCCCGGCGACCCAGTATGAAGACGCCAACGGCAATATCATCAGCGCTGGGTTGTACAACAGCCTGATGTTGAACCCGTCGACCCCTGAGAGTTGCTTCGACGCGAACGGCAGCGCCCTGAACACGACCGGCTGCGTCTACGCGCCGGGCACCCCGGGCGCGACCGTGACCCAGACCACCGGCGCGTCGACCCTGTCCCAGTTCCCCGGCGGGACCTGCTTCAGCGCATCCGGTGCCTCGACCGGTGCGACCGGATGCTTCAGCCCGTCGACCGGTGCGGCCTGCTGGACCTTCACCAGCGCCACGACCGCCCCGACCGCGACCAACGCGGCCCCGGACTGCCCGATGGCTCCGGTGTCTGGATACAACCCCCAGGTCATGGGCCCCTATGCCAGCGGCCCGGGCGCTCAATGCTTCAACGTGACCACGGGTCAGCCGACCGGTGTGCCGGGATGCACGAGCCCCTCGACCGGTGTGGCGTGCTACGCCTGGCAGGGCCCGTCCGCCCCGCCGGTCGCGACCAATGCCGCGCCTGACTGCGCCGGGGCGACGTACAATCCGTACGCTGCCCAGCAGCCGTACTATCCGCCCGGCGGCGGTGCGTCACCGTACGACCAGTCCACGCCCGATGGCACCAACTACGACCCGAATACGGGTGAGAGCCTGACCTCGACCCCGGACTACTCCAACCAGGGTCCCCCGGACGACAGCGGCTTCGGGCCCGACCAGATGGGCCCGGCGTCCTATGCGGACAACAGTCAGCAGGACGAGAACACCGTGGCGGTCTCGGCCAGCGGTGGCGGCGGGTTCGACCCCTCGGGCAACTCGGGCATCACCGCCGGCGGCCAGTCTGACAGCGGTGATGATGGCTCGGATGATGGCGGCTCGGATGATGGCGGCTCGGATGATGGCGGCACTGATGATGGCTCGGGCGATGCGACCGATGTGTCCCAGTACAACGCCCCGTCCCAGGCCCCGAAGCACAAGAAGCACAAGTATTACAACATGGACACCGACTCGGGCGGTGACAACTCGGACACCAGCGACAGCGGCGAGGCCTCCGACGATGACAGTGACCTCGACACCGGGATCAACGGCGACGTGGCCACGGGGGACATGTACCCCGAGGACGATCTCAACGAGGATGGGGGCGCCGGCTACGGCCGGGGCACCGCCCTGACCCCGTCGATCGAAGGCCTCGGGGCCTTCTCCGCCTCCAGCCTGGTCAAGCCGGCACTCGCGATCGGCCTGGGCATCATCCTGTGGAAGACCGTCGGTAAGAAGCTCTTCAAGCGGAAGCGTGCCTGATCATGCCCCTCCCCCGCCCCTTCGTCGACAATTCCTATCGGACTGAGAGCGTCGATCTCCAGCCGTTCGGGAACACCGTGTCGATCGAGACGGGCTCGGACAACCCGTTCGAAGACGACCAGGGCATCGAGGTCGTAACCCAGCAGAGCGGGGGGATGGCGGGGCCTGATCCACGGATGCGCTCGCGCAAGACCCTGGTCCGGGGAACACGCGTCACCGCGCATCCCGCCGGTGTGTCCCGTACGTACCACACCCGCAGCCAGGCCAATCGCCAGGGCTTCATGCCCGGGATGGCGGGGTTCGCCGGTCTGGGTATCGACATGCCGACTGATGACAGCGGTAGCGGCGGCGATGCCACCCCGGCCGATGCCACCGACTTCAACGCCCTGACCACCGACCAGGATGCCTCCCTGTTCGCCCAGCCGGCACCCCAGAACCAGAACCTCTTCGCGATGCCTGCGCCGGGCCAGCCGGGCAGCGGCCTGCCCGCACCGAGCGCCGCAGCCACGCCTGCAGCTGCCCCTGCCGCCGCGCCTGCCGCTCCTGCAGCAGGTGGCGGGGGTGCAAAGGCTGCCAGTGGTGCGGCCACCGCCCTCACAGCGTTGACCGCCCTGACCCAGGCTGCCGGCCAGACCGGGACCGCGGTGCTCGCTGCCCAGACCAAGGCGGCCCAGGCGAAAGCAGCCCAGAGCAAGCTCCCAGCCGCAGCCAGCGCGCTCGGCAAGCAGGTCGAAACCTACTGGCCCTACATCGCTGGCGGTGTGGGCCTGGTGCTGGTGCTCGGCCTCGTCTTCGGTGGTGGCTCCCGCTCGACCACCGTCATCGCCGCGCCTGCAGCTGCTCCCGCCAAGACCAATCCCCGCAAACGCCGTCGCTGAGAGATACCCATGCCACTCCCCAAAGCATTCGTCGATAGCTCCTACCGCACCGAGCCCGTCGATCTGCAGCCCTTCGGCAACACGGTCTCGATCGAGACCGGCTCGGACAACCCGTTCGAGGATGACCAGGACGTGGAGATCTTCTCCCAGCAGAGCGGCGGGATGGCCGGGCCCGATCCGCGCATGCGTTCCAAGAAGACCCTGATCAAGGGCACCAAGGTCACGACCCACCAGGCTGGTGTGGCGCGCACCTACAAGACCCGCAGCCAGGCCAATCGCCAGGGCTTCATGCCCGGGATGGCGGGGTTCGCCGGTCTGGGTGCTGATCCGGCGCCAGGCCTGGACCAGGACGAGGGCAATCCGCCCGGCTACGTGCCGCCGGCTGGCCAAGCGGCCCCTGCATCCCCTGCTGCCCCTGCTGCCCCGCCCACCGGCGCCTGGGCCGCCCTGACGAGCCTGTTCTCCGCGGTTCCCGCCGGCGTCACCGCCTATGAGACCGCCAAGAGCAACGCTCCCAAGCCCCCAGGCATGCCGCCTGCGGGCATGCCCCCGGCCCCCGGCAAGAGCACCAGCATCACCAAGATGCTGCCCTGGATCCTGGGCGGTGTTGGCGTGCTGGTCGTCGGCGGCCTCCTGGCCGGCCGCAGCAAGCCGGCAACCGTGGTCGCCACCAATCCCCGCCGCCGGCGCCATCGCCGCTAACCCCACCAGACCTCTGCCCCTCTCCTGAAGGAACCGACCCATGCAACGTGACATGTCCTACGAGCTCGACTCGGTGTTCTCTGGCCGAGGCGCTGGTGAGCTGGTGCAGGTCCAGCAGCCCCGCACCCGCATGAGCCGGACTCCCGGCCTGCAGCAGACCACCCGGTCCTCGGTGACCAAGATCAGCGCGCCGCTGGATCACAAGCTGTCCACGAGCCATCCCCACAACATCACGGCCCACAACACCAAGAGCCTGGCTCATGGTCTCGGCAAGCCGTTGAACGCCCGGTTCTATACCGAGCCGAGCGACCTGGCAGGCATCGAGGATCTCGCCTGCGATGATGGGGACATGGGGATGGGGATGGGGGCCTATGATGACGATGACATGCCCTTCGGCGACCTGACCCTCCCGTTCATTGGCCCGGTCAGCAAGACCGGCGTCGCCATCGCCCTGATCTCCGGCTTCATCGCGTGGAAGCTGTTCAAGCCCAAGCGCGCATGAAAGCGATCCTGGGCATCGGCCGGCTGCTCGCACTGCACCTGGTCGATCCCACCACCGGTCGAACCACCACACGAAAGACCCCTGGCACATGGCTCGGATGGGACACCACGACGCGGCAATTCCTGCTCTGCAAGCCCAAGGGGCGCAGCCGGGCACCGTTACCGTCACGCGTCGTGCGGGCACATCGGCGATTCCACGCCCACGATCCGGCCTCTGGTGGGCGCCTGGTGGAGGTGCCGACACCGATCGGACGGCGCCAGCAGATCGCGCTGATCAAGGCCCTGGACTACTTCGTGCCCAAGCAAGTGATCAGCCCCGACAAGAATCCGTTCGGGTGGACACACGCCTTTGGGGACACCGGCCACAAGGGCGGAACCTATACCGCGAAGGTGATGCCGGCGCTGGTCAGGGACTCGCGCGGTAACCTCTTCATCAAGCGGCGGAAGGGTAACATCTTCACCGTCGACACCTGGCTCCGAGGATAGAACACCATGGCCGCCCTCCCCTTCAAACTCAAGATGAACGCCAAGACGCTCGGCATCGGCGCCGGTGCCCTGGTCGGCCTGTTCCTGGTCTACAAGCTCGCCTTCCACAAGAGCAAGAAGGCGGCCGAGGATACCAGCACCTCCGGTGATGCCGCGGCCCTCGCCCAGATCCAAGCCCAGCTGAACCAGCAGGGCCAGACGCTCGCTGCGGCCACGGCGGCACCTGCAGCCCCAGCCTACGGCACCCCCGGATATGGGTTGCCCTACACCCCGGCGTATGCCGCTCCCACCTACGGCACCCCGGGCTATGTGGCCCCCTATGCGGCCCCGGGCACCACCCAGGCCTCAGGACCTCCTGCTACCCCGCCGGTCGGGGGGTACCAGTGGATCTGGAACGGCGCCGCCTGGACCCAGACCCCGGCCGCCACCCCGGTCGGGATGCACTGGCAGCAGCTGGGATCGACCTTCCAACTCGCCCCGAACGCTTCGAGCGTGGCCTACATCGATCGCCGGCCGGCGAGCCCGGCCTCGATCATCCCGACCACGGTGCTCACGCCGCCGAACTAGCAGATCTCCCGGTAGAGCATGCCGTCGAGCTGGACGCGCACGTCCACGTGGCGGTCCCTCCAGTCGATGTCGCCGGTGTTGAGGACCAAGCTGAAGTGTTGAACGGGCGGGATATACAGGCTGGGAGTGATACCCAGGTGCTTGAGCCGAATCGGCGGCAACCCTGGCGCAGCAGCGGCGTCCTTCTCCACGTCGTCATCCCGCTCCATGTTCATGAGCGGCAGGTTGAAATAGAGCTTCTCACCGATCTGAAAGTAGAAAGACGCCTTCGAGATATCGACGACCTTGGAGAGCGAGATCCGGATCCCGTCGAGGAGAAATCGTTTCGGCCAGGTGAATTGCCCGGCCGTGCGCATGTTGGTGTAGGCTTCAGACCGGCCGTTCGGATTATGGAAGAAGCAGATGGTGCTGTGGGCCGCCCACGGCTGGGTGTCATAGATCGAGCGTCGCCCTTTCTCGAGGCGGACCCCTCCCTTGCGGTGGTCCTTGACATGGACGTACTCAACCGGGACTTCGACGAGCCAGGGGGCCCCCGTCCTTCTCTCCTTCATATACCTGGACGATCGAGCCTCTGCCCGGGTCTTCGAAGATCTTTTCAGCCATGATGAATCTCCTTGTGGTGGTAGAGTTACTGGATTTCCCGGTGGATCGTGCCATCGAGTTGCACCCGGATCTCGGCCGACTCGAAATGCTTGCCGCCGGTATTGATGGTCAGGCCGAACCATTGGACCGGCGGGATGTAGATCGTCGGGGTGATGCCCACGTGCTTCAGACGCATGCGCGGGAGCAGGGGGCCGTACTCGCCATCCTTGATCGGGTCGTCGTCCCGCTCCATGTTCTTGAGCGGCATGGTGAGGTACCTCTTCTCGCCGATCTGGAGTTCGAAGTGCGCCTCGGAGATGTCGACGAGGTGGGAGAATGAGATGCGCACGCCATCGAGATCGAAACGCTTGGGCCAGGTGAGCTGACCTGAGGTAGCTAGATTGGTGATTGCCGGCCCCCGATTCGGCCCGCCGCCGGTCTGGAAGAAGACGATCGGGGGTGGATTAGCGATGTACTCATCGCGGCGTCCCATCGGCACGTTGAACATGGTCCCATGGACCTGGGTGTCGTAGAGCGGCTGGCGACACGATTCCAGGCGGATCGTTCCGTTCTGAGCATCCTTGTGCTCGGTGAAGCGCGCACCGGGGGATGGTTTCAGGTCATCCAGGCCACGCGAGCCCTGCAAGGCATCATCCAGCTGCTTGGCAAGATCTGCGTCTGATACGTCCTCGAAGCCGGTCAGGGATTGCCAGTACTCCTCGGTCGAGCGAAAGACCTGGCCTTTCTCCGGCTTGGGGTCCTTGGTCTTCTTCGGTGGTTTGGTCGCGGCAGGCATGGAGAGATCTCCTGGCATGGGGTTGGTGGTGCGCGTCATGTGACGTTGGAGCACCTCTTGGATGGTGAGCTGGTAGGACTCCGAATGTGCTTTGTACCAAGCCAGCACATCGGGATCGATGCGCATGGTGATCGAGGTTTTCTTCTTGGGCATACCTGTATGTACGTAGATACGTACAGACTTGCAAGACCCGAGACGTACATACGAGCTGGGTCTTGGTGCATCGGGCGAAGGGCATAGGCTGGGCCGTGTCGCATGTGGTTGCGCCGCCTCCTCTGCTGGGGCCGCCCGATCAACAGCATATGTGCAATCGCTTCTGCCGCTCCTGATGAGCGTGACGAGAACCCCGATGCCCATGATGCTGATGTCCAATCCAGGTCTGCACCTCGCCCTGCTCGGGAACCCGTATCGCGGTCGTTCCCGCAAGCGCCGTCATTCCTGTTCCAACCCTCGTCGTTCACACCGCCGTGCGTCCGCACGTCGGCACCGTCGTTCCCACACCCAAAGGAGAAACCCCATGGGATTCGCCAAGCAGTACGTGAGCTCCGTCAAGGCAGCTCCCCGTGAGATCCTCGGGATCTTCAAGGGCAAGAACAAGATCAAGAACATCGCCTTCGCGCTCGGTGGCGCCGTCGCCACCTACGCCCTGGGCGGAATCGTCAACACCTCACTCGTGACCCCCGGTCTCAACGCCATCCCTGGCGCGGGTCCGGCGCTCAGCGGCCCGATGGCCAAGCGCGTGATCGGTGCGGCAGTGCCCTTCACCCTCGGCTTCGTCGCCAACAAGTTCATCAAGGGTGACCTCGGCAAGGCCCTGGTGGTTGGTGGGGCTATCGCCTCGCTCGCCGAGGCGATCAGCCCCGGGCTCATCGCCCGCCTGGTCTACCACACCCCGGCTGTCGGCCCCGTGGCCGTTGCTGCAGCGCCTGCTGCCGCTGTCCAGGGCCCGGTGAACGGTCTGAATGGTCTCGGGGGCTACGTTGACGCGCGTGCGTACAACGGCACCGGGGACATGGCCCCGCTCGACGGCTATGTCGACGCCCGCGCCTACAACGGCACCGGCGAAGAGCTGGCCGGCTATGTCGACGCCCGCGCCTACAACGGCACCGGGGACATGGACGATGACCTGGCTGGCATCGGCAGCGACTACCTGACCGAGAGCACCAAGTACATGGAATCCTATCTCTGATTGAGGTAGACCATACGTAGGGGCCGCCCGTGGGCCCCTGCCGCTCTTTCCCAATCTCTTCACCGCCTTCATTCGGTTCGCTGCCCACCGGCGCTTTGCATGTGGGACTGACAACGACCCGTATACCCATTCCTGGAACAACGAGGAAGCCCCTCACGTTCCGGGTCCCCTGAATCCCCTCTTGGGGAGGAGAACACAATGCCCGTCTTCCGCACCGTCAAGGATGCCCGCTCCGGCTCGATCCGGCTCGAAGCCATCCACCAGCCGCTGTATGACAGCGTGCTGCTCGCCACCACCCTGCAGACGTCCGCAACGCTGTTCTCCCTCGGGAACAACGGTCGCTCGGCGCTCTACACCAACCTCCAGACCGCTGGCCAGCTCAGCTGGCCGAAGCGCTTCTCGATCCGCGCCCTGCGTCAGGTGCTCGGCTTCAACAGCGCGACCTACGCCAACGTGGCCGCCTTCTGGGCTGCGGCGTTCTACCAGCTGCAGGTGGGTGAAAAGGTTTATCTCACCATCCCGGCGTTCATCCTCACCGCCGGCGGCGGCCTGAGCCAGCAGACCCTGGTCCCGGCTACCGCCACCACGGCGGGAACCATCAACTGTGAAACCGGCTGGCCGGACCAGCGGAATATCTACTCGCTGCTGCACTCGATTTATTTGCCGCCCGTGCAGAACTTCTTCCTGGCACTGACGACCGCTGGCGGGACCCTGACCGCTTCGACGTACTGCCACATCTTCCTGGAAGGTGAGCTGCTCCGCGAAATCCAGTAAGCCAAACGGTTTACAAGGATTCACGAAAAACCCCGGGCTTCGGCTCGGGGTTTTTCCTTTTCTCCTAGGCCTCCGGAGGCCGCACTACCACCTCCAACAACCCATCCAGCGCACTGACGAACTGCTGCTGCACCGCTTTGGCCAGCTCCTCGCTCGGGTATTCGCAGCTGTACATCTGTCCGCTGGACATCTCCAGCTGGATGACCCAGCCCAGGTCCGGCTTCTCCTGATCCGGCCGCAGCGGTTTGCTCGATCTGCGCAGCGCCGCCGGGCGCATACATACGATCTGACCCGCCTCGATCCACTGCTGGTGTTCGGGGGGTGATCCAGGATTGAACAGCACAAGCATATTGCCTCCTACGGAACGGGTTTCATAGTGGGATGATGGACCTGCACGATGCGATTGCCTCGCTCCCTGAGATGGAGCGCCTGATCATCCGGCTGCGGTGGCTCGAGCAGTTCTCAGTGGATGACATCGCGCATTGCCTCCGCATCGCCCCCGACCAGGTACTCGCCTACGACACCCAGGCCCGCGACCGCCTACGCCGGCGGCTTGACCCAGCTGACCTGCATTCCTTCGATCTGGGCCCACTTGAGCACGTCGGCTAGCTGGTGCCACTCGTCCGCCCACCGGTCGTTCCCTGCAGGCCCGGCAGTGCTGCGCAAGGGGTCAATGGCCCCGGTGAAATCGGTGTTCCCCTCCTTGTCATCCCCGAAGTAGTCCACCTCGGTCGCTGCCAGGGTGTGCGCCAGGCCCAGGGCCATGAGCGATGAGAACCGCTGGTGGATGGGCAGCTCCTCCCAGGGAATCCGTCGCAGGTTCCCCAGCGGGATCTTGAGCTGGATATGGGCATCCCAGGCCAGGCGCAGTGCGTCCGCGATCGAGCAGAGTCCGACCCTGGGGGTCTGGCGATACCAGGTGAGGGCCTCCCAGTCGCCGATGCACCACCAGTCACAGGGCCAGAATTCGACCGCAGCATTGACCCCGATGATCACATCATAGACGCCCTTCCGCCAGGCCCAGGACGCCTTCAGGGAGGGCCCTGGGCAGAGGATCGCGGCTCGGGTCATGGTGGGATCAGGGTTGAGGTGCCGGCTAGGTGCTGGGGCTCGGTTCCCGGGGCGTAATCCTCCCAGGGCGGCCCGAGCTCTGCCGGCGGGGGTTCGGTGACCCCGTTGAGCCGCAGGGTCTGCTGGATGAGCTGGCGCATCGCGCTGGCCACAGCGAGCGCCTGGGGTCCCGGCATCGCTTCGATCTGCACCAGCACCTGCTGCCCGAGCATGGCACGTACCACAGCATCCCCGGACTGGTCATCCTGGGGCAGCACGACCGAGATCTCCGGGACGATCGGGGTCATCCTAGGCCTTCTCTGCGTCCTTGACGGGCGCTATACCGATGATGGTACGAATCCGGGCCTTGGCCACCTCGCTGAGTCCCTGGAAGGCCAAGTCGATCATCTCCGGGTGGTCATTCACCAGCTCGCCGAAGACCTTGGATGCGATATACTTGCCCGCCCCGTCCTTCTTCGCCAGGTTCTTACCCGCGGTGATCGCCGGGATGATCCCCATCATGTCGAGCTTGAACCCGTTGCCGGCGAAGAGCCCGTCGAGCGTCGAGCGGATGGTACCGAGCACCTTCTGGACGTCGGGGTCGGTGGAGTGGTCGGTCATGGGAGCTCCAGCTCGGGTTCGGGCAGAGCGTCGACCTCCGCCTGGTCGGCGGGAGCGGCATCGTCAGGGGCGATCGTGGCGACCGGGTCCTCCAGGATCCGGAGGTCGGGGCGATCGTGGGCGACTCCCGTCGGGTCGGTGAGAATACCGCGGTAGATCGCGCGGTTCTTGATCACCCGGTGGACCTTCCCCTTGTACCAGATCTTGGCGCCGTGCCCATTCTCCCGCAGGTAGCGCGCAACCTCGTTCAAGGTCATCTTGGCGCCGTCGACCAGGGAGAAGATCAGGCGAACGATCGGAGCCTTCTGAGGGTCGATCGTCAGGTCGTGGTTGACCACCATGTACCCATAGGGCTTGTTCCCCCCGATCCACCCACCACGGGCGTACTTGTTCTGGGTCCCCAGCTTCATGCGCATCTGGATCAGGTGGCGCTCGTACTGGGCGAAGGACCCGAGCACCTGACGCATCAGCACGCGCACCGGATCCGCGCTGGCGGCAGAGTCGGCCAGGAAGCTCTCGCTCGCGTAGGCGACCCCCAGGGTGATGGCGTGGCGCTCGAAGAAGGAGAACAGCATATCCTGCTCGGCGGCGACACGCGACAGGCGGTCGAGCTTCCAGATCAGCAGCTTGGACCGATCCTGCTCGCACAGCTTGGACTGGTCGCGCTCGCACAGCTTGGCGATCAGGGAGGACAGCAGCGGTCGGGGCGATGCCGCGGGCACCTCCTCGGGTTTCATGCCCGGGAGGCGGACGGTGAACAAGGGCTTGGCGGCCGACGCCTTCTCGTAGACGATCCGCGGCTCGGGGATGCCCGAGCGCTGGCAGTAGCCGAGGATCGCCGTCCGCTGGACATCCGGCGACTCGTTGTCCTCGTGCGTGTCATCACTGACACGGACGTAGGCCCATATCGTTGGCAGCGGCTTCTCGCCGAAGGCATCCGCGATGCCGGTAAGGGTGGTGATGAAGCTCATGATCAGAGCGCCACTGTCCAGGGATTCGGGAAGGCGATGGCATCGGCGTGCTTGTGGAAATTATGCTCGTTGATCCCCTGCTTGAGCAGCATCTGCTTGGTGTACTCGATGGGATTCGCGTTCTGGGTGGACTGGGCGTTGACGAACTTCAGGAACTGGATCAGCACGAGCGCCTTGACCCGGTCGACCACCAAGCCGCCCTCCGTCGCGTCCTTGTCCCCTTGCCAGAACCGGAGATAACCACCTTTGGTCTGCTCCGTGTAATGGATGTCCTCGGCCAGGTTCCAGCTGGCGGCCCGGACATCGACGCAGACATTCTTCCACGCCAGGCGCTTGGCCTTGTACATATCGAGGCTGAATCCCATGAAGGCCTTGATCTGCTCCTGGGTGGCGAGCAGCTGGCGGTCGGCCGCACCCGCGAGACCCTTCGACGAGCCCTTCAGGGCCTTGATGTTCTCCTCGATGCACGTCCGCAGCTCGGTGTTGTTCTTCGCCTCGGCGGTGCTCTCCAGGAACATGCTGTAGGCGTCCATCCATTGGAGGAGCGAGAGGGGTTGCGCGCCGGGGGTGAGGATCTTGGACATGTCAGTCGTCGCTTTCGTCTTCGATCGTGCCGATGGCGATCAGGAACAGGGCGTAGCCACGGGGCCAGCCCTCCCCGTGAGTCTCCTGGATGTGGACCATCCTGGTCTCGACCGGGACATACATCTGGGTGTCGCTGTTGATCTTCTGCAGGTCGGCCAGCACCCGCCCCAGGATCGGCTCCAAGCCGCGCACCTGGGTCGCGTGGATAGGCACCACATAGGGCTGGATCAGCAGTGGTGACCCGATGCCATCCTCGGCCAGGGCGAGGGAGAGCACCAGGGCGCCATCGAGCTGGCCCTGGGAGACCCCGGTGACGTTGTTGGAGAAGGCGAAGTCCTGGAGGCGCTTGTTGAACCCGTCGATGGATTCGGCACCTTCCGGGTGGTAGGTGAAGATCTTCATGGTTTAGAATCCTTCTCCGCCTGACCGGCGAGGTCCGCCTCGCCGGCGGGGGCGGGTGGGAGAGTGGGAAGAAGCGCGGTCTCATCCGTCGCGCGAACACCCCCTGCGGCGGCCTCTGCTCGCTGCCGGGCATGCTCCTGCGCCAGCACCTGCTCGAATGGAATCTGCACCCCGCCCAGCATCTTCTCCACCGCCGAATCCACCGGCACCACCCCCGCAGGCCGCGACGCCGCCTTCACCACCAGACCCCCGGCACCATCCGGGGGAAGCTCAAACGCCACGTCCATCCCATACTTCTCCCGCAGCGCTTGCTGCTGGGAGATACGGCTGAACTGGTAGAAGCTCAGGGGGTCACCCACGATCAGATCGTCCCCGTGCTCGGTATTGGGCGACGCCGCGAGCCATGCCGGGCATTGCGCCTGGCGGCCATCATGCATCTCGACGACCCCGGGGCACTTGATGACCTCGTTCTCCTGCCCGTCGATGAACACCCGGACAATCTTGCTGAAGTCCGCCCGCGGGGCGACCTCAGCCTGGCACTTCGGGCACTTCAGGCCGCATTCGGCGATCTCTTGACGCGGGACGCAGTAGACCTCGTGACTGTTGCCCCCGGCCCCCTCCCCGTGGACGCGCATGTGCCGGTCGTGTGGCGGGGCCCAGGGCACCTCCCCGGCGATCCGCTGCAGCCAGGCGAACTGATCAGTCCCCCGTGTCCACCACCGGATGGCCCAGAGGGCCCCCAAGAAGGCGGCAATGCCACCAACGAACGACAGCACCATCCATAGCCACATCATGTGAGCAACCCTTCCCAGAAGCCTGGTGTCGCCATCAGTTCGCCCTGGCAGATCCGATTGCCGCGGCGGGACTCGAGGTAGTCGATATGGAGGGACCAGCGCTTCCACGGCACCCGCACCCCGCCCTCAGCCATGTGCACGTCGACCACCCGCACCCGCATCCCGGCCATCTGCATCCGGTCGATCTGGAACTCCTGGACTCGGGAGAGCGGTTTGCCGTGAGCCTTGGCCTCGACCCATGCAGCACCGTAGGTGAGATGACTGAATACCAGGTCTGGGGTGCCGCCCTTGATCGGCTTGAGATACGACCACCACCCGTCGCGGGAAAAGACCTGGGTGAAGCACTTGGTCAGGCGCCGCTTGAACAGGGACTCTGGCTGTGGCATCTATGTAGGGTTACGTGTCCCTAGGCAGAGTCAAGGCCCCTCGCCGGAGTGGATGGGACGGGCGTCCTGATCACCTGGGTGGCGCTCAGCTGAATGGCCTTGGTATCGAGCGCCTCGACCAGGGCCCAGACGATCGATGAGAAGCTCCGGTCAGGATGGCGCTTGCGGAGCCGGGTGACCATCGCGCGCTGCCTCGGGGTGGACCACAGGGTCAACGTCCGATTGGGCCGGGAACTGGACCGCGACGCAGACGGTACGGGTGGTGCGGGCTTGGCAGGCATGGATGGTCCTCAGGCGAGGGGTGCAACGGGCAGGCGGACGGGCCCGGCAGCCTTGACAGCGCGGGCGCGGGCGACGTTGTAGACGCGCCCTGGGGGCGGCATGAAGAGCTTGAAGCAGTCGACAGTATGGCGACACCAGGTGCGCGTGCAATGGTCGCCGACCACAGGGTACGTATGCTGTAGCACGGCATCACTCATCAGGAACCGGCAGAACCCGGCGACCTGCTCGGCGTAGAATATCATCTCCGGCTTGGTGAAGTCGATCCAGACCAGGCTCGCCCACTTGGCCTTGAGCGAGTCGACATAGAGCACCCAGACCCGCTGGCATCCGGTCAGCAGGTGATAGGCTGCCATCTGGGGCAGATGATCCGGGTTGATCCACCCACCCTTGGTCGGCTTGGCCGTGGTCTTCAGGTCCCCGACCACAAGCCCATCCTGGGTGCGGAAATCGGTGTGCCCGGTGACAAAGTCGTTGGCCCATTCCTCCTCGGCCAGGTACGGTTCCCCGTCCGCCGGCACCGGCATCTTGCCCGCGGCCAGGGTCGCCGTCGCGCGCACCGCGCTCTGGGTGATCGCCCGGTCGTTGTTGAAGAGCTTGGCCGCCATCGTCCAGTCTGCCGCCCGCGGCTGGTAGCACCGGGAGTCGCCGGCCAGGAACGCACTATAGGCCGCCCCCACGTCCCCGCCGAAAAACTCACAGGCGATGTCCACGAGGTGCTGCTCATCGCCGGTCAGGTCGTAGTCCTGGCCCGTGGCATCGCGCCGGTCGAGGTCCATCAGGAACGCATCGATGTCACGCACCATCTGCTTCTTGGGGAACAGGCAGCGCATGCCATCCTGCAGGGTGAAGTGCCCGCAGGTGCCCAGGTCGCTGTTCCCCGGGCTGACACGCTCGATCGGCGCCGGGAGTTCGCCCTCGTACACCTTGCGATCTTGCACCGCGCGCCAGGTGCAGCGCATGTAGCCACCGAGAGCGGAGGCGCGGGGTTTCCAGGGTTTCTTAGTCATCACCAGCCCTTGGGATAGTCCCCGCGCTTCTTGCGCTTCTTCTGCTGCGGTTTGCCAAACACCCGCTCCCAGCCGCGCTCGAACCGCTGCCGTTCCTCGCGCGATGCACCGCGCCGCTGGGAGCCTTTGCCGTTGGACATCAGGAGTCGACGATGCTGCTGGTCTCGGTGGTCTGCTTCGATGCCATCGCGGAGCCGGTCTGGTAGCCGGGGTTGTTCGGATTGGTCAGGGGGACCGATTCATTGACATTGACCGTACGCTGGAAGGTCGGCGAACGGAAGACGGTGCGTGTGATCTCCTTGAGATCGTTGGCCCGCTGATCGGCGATCGTCACCCTGAGCGCGGCCATCTCCTCTTTGTGCCGGATCTCGCGCTCACGCTCGATGATCGCGGCCTCCTTCGCGGCGAGCTTGGCCTCCTCACCCTTGATCTCTGCCCGCTGGCTATCGAGGGTCTCCTCCTGCCGGAGTCGCGCCTTCGCATCTGCCAGGTCAGCCTTGGTGGTGACGAGGTCCCGCGCATCCTTCTCCGCCTGCTCGAGCCGCTTGCGCAGCACCTCTCCGACCTCGGCCGAGAGGTTCTTCTTGATCGCGTCCTGGAGATCGTGTTCGAGTGCCATGGATGGGTTCCTTGGATAGGGTAGGTACCACAAACGCCACCGGCCCCTCAGGACCGGTGGCTGCAGAGCCGCATCGTGGATGGCGCAGGGTCTAGCGTCGCCCTGCAATCTGGGCCAATGCGTCCATGGCCTCGGCGGACATGCTGAACGTGCCCCACTCCTTGATCGACGCGAGGAGGTCAGGATTCTCCCCGTGCTCGGCGAGGAACTGGTTGAACGCGGCCTTCACCCCGTCGATCTCGCCACCGACCACGCTCTGGCGGACCTGGATGTAGTGCTCGTCCCAGGTCTGGGTCTTGGACTGCATCTGATGCTTGGCCGGGTTGAACAGCACCGGGGTCGCCTGGGGCGTGCCGTTCGGAAAGGCAGCGAGCAGCTCTTTGCCGGTCATCAGGGCGCAGTCATAGGTGCCCGTGGTCTGGACAGCGAAGATTCCGGCGTGCGGGTCGTACATCAGCAGTTCGAGCGTCATGCTCGGGTGGCCGAGCGGGTCGAATTCATCCTGGGTGCTGCGGTTGCGGAAGGTGTACACCTGGACGGCGTCCTGGGCGATGCCGACCGCTTCGAGCTCGTCGTAGGGGATGACACTGCGGGAGCGGGGGGACTGCTTGGGTGCGTTCTTGTTGAAGGCCTTGGGCCAGATCAGCACATTGTAGCGATAGCCCAGCAGGATCGCCGGGAAGGGATCCGTGCCATTGGCACCCTGACCCTTGCCGCGGGGGAGATCTGCGTTGGTGCCCTCGGGATTCATGTCGTGGAATTCAAAGTTCCCGCCGCTATCGCCCCCGGTCAGGTAGATCGTGGGGAAGATGTTCGGCTCGCCGGCCGGGCGGACGCCTTCCTCGACCACGTTGAGCGCGGTCTTGGTCGGGGCGGATGGGTTGAGCAGGGCCAGGAAGCCGATGGGGCGGGAGAGGGTTTGGGGCTGGGGAGCGGCAGGGACCTGGGCAGCAGGGGCGGGAGAAGGCGCCTGCGCGGCGGGCGCCGCCTGGGCAGCAGGGGCGGGTTGGGATGCTGCGGCGGCAGCTGCGGCTGCTGCGGCGGCACCACGGCGACCGCGGCCGGGGGTTGCGGCGCCCGTGGTTGCGGCGGGCTGCTGCGGGGGCGCACTGGTGACGGCCGGCAAGCCGGTGGCTGCGGCAGCAGGTTGGAGAGTGCCACCGGTCGGGGGCGGCGGGGCGGCAGAGGTAGCAGGGGCTGCGGCAGCAGCGGCCTTGGCGGCGCCGGCCTTGCGGGGGTCATTCCAGACCATACGTAGACTCCATAGTGGTGGGTGAGGCGCGCACTATGGAGAGGCTATGGAGGGGTGTCAAGGGGGAAGTTGGATTACCGGCCCTCTGCGTATTTCGCCATCGCTGCGCTGATATCTTTCTTGACTGTGGGCCACGTATAAACGTATTTGTAGTGACCGTGGTCCTTGTCGGCTTCGGCGAAATGCTTGAGCGAACGGGTGATCTGGTCGACCGACAGCTTCGGTATCATGTCCCTTGCGGCCTCGATCTGCTTCTTCAGCGGCCATCCATTCTTCATAAGGACGTGGACGTCGTAGAAATCTTTTCGGGTCCCCCGATTCGCGATGGCCAGGATCTTCATAGCTGCCAACGTCTTGAGGGAAGCAAAGGGCGCTCCCGAGGTACCCCTCTCGACGTCTGCCTTGTAATCGAACCTGAGGAAGCTCAAACGCACACCACGCACCGTGATATGCAAAGAGTTCGAACTCTCACTGATCAATTTCGGTTCGAGATCGGCTTCTCGAAGCAGAGTCATCAAAGCCCTGGTATCGAAGTTCCGAAGCGTAAACCAATCGAGATCTTCCGAGTCCCGATGATTGAACCGGAGGGACATATTGGATCCGCCGACGAGAAAGAACTTGTTCTTCTCGCAGAACCCGGCGAGGTCCTTCAGTACTTCACGTTTGTGCTTGGACAGTTTCAACCGCGCCATGGGATCCAGCCTTTCATCCAGCGTTCGCAGGTGGCCAAAGGGATACCGAGAATAGCCCCCCACAAAATCAGCACGTGCTCATCGAGAATGCGGCCTTTCGACTCCACAACATACCGGCGGAGCTCCGCCCGATCATGGGTCTTCAGCAAACGGCGCCAATCGGCCAGCTTACCAAACATCATAATCCGGGCTGCTCGGAGCTCCCGGGAGATCCCCTTCTTGGGGTCGACATCCCACAAATATGCGACTTTCTGCATGGTTTCATTGTACCCGGCGGCAGCGGGGATCAAGCGCTGAACGCGATCGGTCCCCGCGTGGTGTGGGCGATGGGGCGTGGTTTCCCCTTGTCTTTTTCTTTTGCTGGCGCAGGCGGCAGCGCATGGTGCGGGCTATAGGCGCTTTCCCAGAGCGGTGGAATCCGCAACCAGTGCTTCGGGTGAAAGTCGTCGTAGATGAGACGGCGGTGAGCGCGGCTCATTGGTTGATGAACCGCAGGAAGGTCAGGTAGTTTTCGGCTTGGCTGATGAAGTGCCCGGCGCCCTTGCAGAGAACGTAGTTGCGGTGGCGGTGGCAGGTGACGACGGGGAGATCGTATTCGAGAATATAGGTCGGGACGCTGACACTGTGCGCCACGTGCGACATGCCAGAACAGATTCCGACGAACAAGACAGATGTTCGCATCGCCCAGATCGATTTCTCCAGGCCGAGATCCTTGCCCGCGATCACGACGGCGAACCCGTGCCGCTGCGCCCACAGATTGATCGTGACGATATCACCAGGCGGCGGGTTCTTCAGCTCGGGGGTCGATGCCCCGTCGAATTGCACTGTAATCTTGTTATCGCGAGGGCCGAGGCTCCACTGGTGCTTCGCCGGTATCATAGGCGCGGCCCAGACCGCGTATCCATCGAGCTCCGTGTTCGGCTCGTCGTCGACCAGGATAATCTCGTTGTCGAAATACTGCTGGTCCATCGCACGCAGGACCGCCTCTTGCATCGCGCGCAGGCTCTGTCCATGCTGGACGGTCGACAGCAGGATCGGGCCAGGACGCTGGATGCGGGCAAGCAGCTGGATCGTAGCCCAAACATCGCCGAGGCCATAATTCCAATTCCTATAGATGGTATTTGGCATTGAACTTCCTTTCGAAGTCATCCACGCCTTCGCAGACGGTGGCCCACATATCCCCGAAGCCGCCGCCGAGGATGTCCCAGACGATGCTCATAGCGCGCCCCTGTTGAGTAGCCGAAGGTGGAGCGCCTTAGCGCGTTTATCGTCTTCACCATAGGTGACGAGGAACGAATCCTCGAGGCAGAGCAGGCCACACGGGAAATGGACGCTGGTACCGCTGTGCCCGAGAAAGGGTTTATTTGAGATGCCGATCACCTGGAAGGGTGGTTCGGCAGAAAAGCTGTACATGCCCATATAATAGTTCGATGTGTGGAAAGCTGAGTAATAGCGCCCATTATAGAGCGCTGGCGGGGTTCCGCCGCGAAGCTGCTTACCGTCTACCTCCCAGTCGTTGGGGAACGGGGTGGAGTGGATAAGGGCGAACGCGCCGTCCCAATCACACTCATAGATGCGGTGCGGGTTGATGGAGTAGATGCATAGCAACCGCCCGTGGTAGTCAAAGAACTGCCAGTTCTTTTCATAGCGCTCCGGCGTGAACTTGAATTCCACTTCCCGCTCTATGGATAAGTCCGCATTGAACCGGCATATCCGCATCCGGATAGGGCCGTCCGTATGTGTGTACGAGCCGCAGAGCGCCCCGCGATGTGTGAATAGGCGGAGATCTTCGAGCCGGATGTCCTTGGTGCCGACAATACGTGACGACTCGATCTGAAGGCGCGAGTCGAGCAGGCAGATGCCCGTCCTGCTCTGCATCTGATGCCCGAACCGGTACGACAGATAGCAGCTATCACCCTGCCGAGCGATTCCGCAGTTGTACTTGGTCTCCTCTGACGGAGCAAGTTGATCTCCCGGGAATTCGATGAGTGCTGACGGAGAAAAGGACAGACGATCCATTGGCCTATCGCTTCACGAACATGTTGCCGCCGTCCTCGATGAGTGTCGACTCGTCTTTCACGGTCAAATAGAATTCGGGCGTCCCTTGAAGAGTCAGCCGGTTGCCTCTGAGGGTATACTTACCTGCTCGGCTGAGGTAGGAGTTGGTGTAGGTCATGTCGGGCTTGAGCACGATCGTCACGGTGCCATCCGCCTTGATGTAGGTTCCCGCCAGCTGCTGTTCAATCGTCGGTGCAGGCGCCGCCTTGGCCGGCAAATCCTTCTCGATCTCGGCGATGCGGGCCTTCACCGCCAGGGCCCCATCTAGATCCCCCTTCTTGGTCGCCTCCGCCTGGCTCTTGGTCAGCGCCGCGATCAGGGCCTTGCGGATCACCACGATATCGGCCTCGGCTTTGGCCAGGAGCTTGGTGGCGTCGGCGGGGAGTTTCGACGGCGGCGGGGACTCGTCGGCGACGAGGCAGTAGGGGTCGCAAGCGGCGGTGAGGCCGATGATCATCAGGATGAGGCGCAGCATGGGTGACTCCGGGACAAGGGTTGGTAGGTGAGAGGATCAGGCTTCGGCCGGGGTGAGATCGCCCTCGAAGACCACAGCGCCACGCTTGCGCTGCGCCGTCTTCCGCGCCAGGCGCTTGTAGGCCTTGGCGACGGCCTCTTTGAATTCGACTTCCTCGACCGGCTCCTCGAGCTCGACCTCAGGCACCTTCTTGCCCGCGGCCTTGGCCTCGGCGGCCTTCTGCTTGCGGTGGCGCTCCTCATTGCGCTTGGCCAGGATCTCCGCGGCCTCGGCGACCAGGACGTCGATCGTGATGGAGTTGAGCTTCTGCATCGCGAGCTTGAGCAGCAGGAGCGGCTGCAATCTATTCACTTGGAGTGTTTCAGAATCTGAATCCACGGAAATCTCGCCGCGCAGGTGGAGAACGACCTCAACAGGGTAGTCGCCTTCCTCGACTTGATCACGCGCATTGTCGATGATCGTGTCGGTCAACATTTTGGACAAAGCTAAAACGGCGACCGGGGAAAGGTCGGCGAGGGTGTTGGTGGATGAGGTAGGGGTCTTGGTCATGGGGCGCCCTTTCTAGGCTGGTTGGATGAAAGATTTGTAAACACGGGAAGGGTAGAACTTATGCGGATGCGGATCAAAGGGAGGGGCCAGAAATCCTAGGGCCTGTTCTACGGACCAGCCGCACTTGTCTAACCGTGCTCGAATGGTCCCTGACCGTATGCCTCTAATGGCAGCCCATTGACAGACGTTCTTTGTTATTCCTTGTGCGGTGATTTTCCTGTTGGTTCGTTTATTGTTGCACTGGGTATCCCAGTCTTTCCAGAAACAGTTATCGGGCTCGTAATTCCCGTTGTTATCTCTTCGCTCTATAGTTGCCTCTTTCCCTACTCCAGGACGATCTCCCATATCTGCGTAGAAGTTCTCGAATTTATCCCAGCGTTTGCAGATCTCTATTCCTCTTCCTCCGTAATTCTTGAATCCAGCTTCTCTTGGATTCAGGCACCTTCTTCGCATGCCCTGCCAGACATTATAAATGCTCGTATGCTTCATCCCATGCGTCCGAGTAGCATTGCCCATATTGATATACCGCTCGCACCCACAAGTGGTAGTTTTTCCACAAACAAGGCTGTTCCCCGTTGTAACCCACTCTTTGTCACAGAAGCACCGACAAAGCCACCAGGACCTGCCATTCTTCATAGAATGGAGCCTGAGTACCTTGGTTCGCCCAAAGGTCATCCCAGTCAGGTCCCGGAAGGCGGGCATGACTATTCTCCCTCCCCTTCCTTCTCACGCTCCGGCATCGGCTGGATGATAAGAGTCTCGATCGCCCGACTGGCCACGATATATTTGATATTGACCTCCTGCGCCATCGCGGCCTCATTGCGAGCCCGGTACATCATCGCGTCGTTCTTCTCTGGGGCGAGCCAGACCACCGTGCGGCTCTCCAGGCCCTTGCTTTTGTGGATGCTCGAGAACACCACGCCGACCGAATCATCGCTGAAGAGCTGCTCGATGCGGCTGTGCAGTTCGCGGATCGAAACCACGTCCTTGAGCAGGGCCATCAGGGTCTCACACTGATCTTCAATCTGTTGAACCTGGCTGTCCTTGTGGGCCTTCTTGAGCTTGCCGGTCTCGACCGAGCAGTAGGTGTCGATGCGCTCGACCAGCTCCTCGACCTGCCCGTCGCCCAGACGCTTGGCCAGCTTGGTCGCGAGCTTGGCCACGGTCTTGCCGATGTCCCGGCCGCGGACGACAGCCTTCTTGCCGGCGGCGATCAGCTTGAGCGCGCAACCGATCAGCGGGGCGTTCACGCGGCAGCACACCATGTCGCCGGCCATCAGCGCCAGCAGGGTCGCGCCGAGCTGCTTGGGCTCTTTCTCGATCACCAGTCCCTCGGGGGCATTGTCCGCGGCCTGGATGTGGGGCACCCAGCTCTGGGCCAACGCAACCACGGCCTTGGGGCAGCGGTAGGTGATCGAGAGCGGCAGGCAGTTCCCGTCGCTGACGTTGAACTCCTCCTTGATCCGCTCCATGGCCTTGGCGTCGGCACCGCGGAACAGGTAGATGGCCTGACGGCTGTCGCCCACCGCGACCAGGCGACCACCGGGCGACAGGGCGCGCTTGAGCAGTTCGATCTGCAGCCGGTTGAGATCCTGGCTCTCATCGACGCAGATCAGGTCGTACTTGGGCAGGCTGATCGCGTGGTCGATGGGAAAACTAAGCATCTCGTCAAAGGTCATCTGGTCGACCTGGGACTTCATCACCTGATCCAGCTCGCCGAACAGCGCGATCGAGCTCTCCGGCTGGTCGAGAGTGATCCCATAGTTGGAGATCGTCTCGGTCACCGCATCGACGTCCGCCAGGTTGGTCATCGTGCCGCGGAGCAGACCGTAAGCCTTGATCAGATCGCCGGCGATGGCGTTGACCACCTCGAGCTGGGGCTTCGACTCATCGGTGGTCAGGGCCTTGGTCACCACCAGCTCGGCGGTCACGTGCAGCTTGCGCGCCTCGATCTTGATGCCGCGGAACTTGCGGGAGACCGCGCCCATTGCCAGGCCATGCAAGGTCTTCGCGTCCACGCCGCGGGGCACCCGGCGGCTCAACTCCTCGGCGATGGACTTGTTGAAGGCGGCGAACAGCGCACGCTTGCTCTGGTTCCCGGGCACCTGCTGCCAGCGGCGCAGGGCCTCGACCAGGGTGGTGGTCTTGCCGCTGCCAGCGACCGCTTCGACGACCACGTTGCCCTGGCCAGCGGTGAAGGCCCGGAAGATCGATTCCTGGTAGGGGGAGTAGACGCGCGCGGCGATGGTGGCGTCGATGATGGGTTGGAGGAGGCTCATGTGGTGCCCTTTCCAGGCAGGTGGTTGTGAGTACTATGTCGCCGAAATGCTCTATTTCCCATTAGTCTCACTAGGCTCGCGTAACGGTGTATCACACAACTATAGGGCCATAAGAACCTGTGTCTCATCATCGCGCATCGCCTGTTCCTGCCGCTCTCTACGCATAACCTCGGCGAGCCAGGACACCTGATCCTGCACGGATCTGATGCGCATCAGGTACTCTCGTACCCAGCGGCGCACTGCGGGCTGATGGCGCTGGGGCCACAGCACCCCGATATGCCGATAGGCGGCGACTGCGCCGGCCAGATCGTCGTCCAGGCTCATGGGTCAGCCGGCTGCAGGATGGCCCGTATCGCCAGGCCGACCAGGAGCCACTGCACGGTGCGGGCCGGCACTCCCAGGCCGCGGAACGCATTCCTGTAGGCGGAATAGAGCCCCTCGGCCTCCTTGGCCAGGGCAGAGACCGGGCGGCGCATGCGCAGCTGCCGCTCCAGATGCGCGCGGCAGGTCGTCTGCTCCAGCATCGCTCGCGCCACCTGGCGCGCGACGTAGGCTGCGGGCTTCACGGCCGGCCCGCATGCTGCAGCGCGCTGCTGAATCGCCCCCGGACGACGAAGGCCTCGACCAGGCGGCGGTACTCCAGCTGGGTCAGCAGCACGGCTCCCTGGTTCGGGCGCTTGCGTTGGAAGCCCAGCAGGACTCCGCGGGTGAGGGTGGAGGATGTGGTGCCGACGAAATATTCATCGAAGAAGGTGTTCATGGCCAGAGGCTCCTATGTCGACAAAGTACTCCAAAACTCCGTCTTCCCATCATCTCTACGTAGACTCGCGTAACGGTGTGTCACACCACTATGCCGGCATCGTCCACGGCACCAGCGGCTCATCAGCCCGCACCATCAGGGGATGCCGCGGCTCCCCGCTCTTGGTGGTGCCCAGGCAGAGCGCGCCCAGGCCCGACATCTGCGTGCGGAGCTCGGAGCGCAGGGCGAACGGCTGCGCGCCCCAGGCGACCACGATCCTGCCCACCAGGGCGTGCGCGGTCCATTGCTCGGTAACGTGCCGGATGTTATCAGGGCCCACTGGGTCGGGCGCGGCGCGCAGATCCTCCGGGTAGGCCGACCGGAAGGCGAACAGGTTGACGATGGTCAGGATGGTGCATCCCTCGCGCGTGGCATAGCCGATGCAACGGGTCACGGTCGGATCGGGCACGGAGGCTGTAGCCGTTGATGGGTTGAGCATGACGAACAGCATCGGCCGCACCCAGCGCAGCACCGAGGGGATGCGCCGGGTGAGGACGTAGCGGTAGAGGCCGTCGTCGCTGATGATCGCGGTGCCGCCAATCACGGCGCCCCCAACCGCAGAACCGCGGTCTTCGCCGGGTCCTCCCGGTCATAGTAATCCCGAAACCACTGCGCCCGCCCATTCAAAATGCTCTGCCCGCGCCCGGTGATGAACCAGATCGTATCGCCGATCGGCGGTGACGTCTGGGGGATCACCAGGAAGCCTTCCCACATCTTGCGCAGGACGGTGAGCGGTTCAGTATCGACAATCCGATCGGGGTCTGCTCTTTGCCAGTGCGCCCGGATTTGATCCGCTGCTTGGGGCCAGCGCATCAGTTCGAGGCAGACCTTGAGCATGTGATGGTCAAGGGTCACTTCGTTACGGCAGGCATCGACATAGTGGATCTCTGGCTCGGTTAGAACGGACATTCTGGCTCCTGTGGCTTGAGGTTCTTCTGGTACGCTTCCGGCGAGATCTCCGGCACCACGTGCTTCCGTGGGTGGACGATCCGGCGCTTGAGGATCGCGGTGACCGGCAGGCCCAGGTCGAACAGAGTCTGCTGGTGCGGGGGCCGCTCGGATTGGGCGTGGTTGTTCATGCTCTCCCTCGCTGCACGGAAAAATTTCCGTCCTTCCACGCTTCTCCCTGCCAGCTCGTGAAAGGGCAGCTGGTGAGCCAGTAATTACCTGCCCGAGCGGCCTGGCAGCCGAGATCGAAGTAGTACTGGTAGTTCATCCCTGCACCGACGCACATGCTGCACTGTTCTCCGCCGCGACCTCGTGCCGGGTATCCATCAGCGTGATCATCCGGGCGTAGGCGCCCTCCCCGTAGTCCTTGTCATAGGCCTGGCGGTTGATCTCGGTCACCCGGGCCGCCACGAGGCGCCCAGCGTCATGGATGGTGCCCATCAGCTCCCCCGACCGCCAGACGATCTTCCCGGCCCACTTGACCACGCAGCGGCGGTCGACGAAGGCTTCGGCGACGCGCACCGCGTCATCGGCGCGCTGGCAGGCCGCGATCAGGGTGCCCGCGGGCGCGAGGACGACTTTGTAGGAGAGACTCACGACAGCACCTCATCCAGGAGAGCGATGACCTCGGCGGGCATGCGGCTGCGATCGATGCCGCGGGCCGTCATCTTGGTGAAGTTCTGCATCGCGACGCTGGGGCTCGAGCCGTGCGGCCCGTAGGTCGCCCAGTTCCAGGCCAAGCCTGAGATCGCGAACCCCAGGCGCTTGGCCCCGGTGCCGCGGATGCCCAGCTGGTGCGCCAGGACCAACCCGGTGAGGGTCTTGTGTTTGTCGAGGAACGCCAGGGCGGGGGAGTTGGGAATGAGCATCTCAGTACCCCCTCCCCTCTGTCACAACCTGCCCCTCGAGTCCCGCCATCACGTCGCGCTTGCGCTTGTGGTCGCACGCGACTTCCAGGTAGGAGTCGAGCGGTCCGTTGAAGCTGCTGCCGATATCCTCCACCATGAACTTGCGCCAGGAGCCCACGCTCCGGCTGTCGAGCTCGGCCCACAGCTCCTCGTGAATGGGCCCTGCCGGGCTGGGCTTGCCTTCCAGGCTTGCTGCCGCCCGTGCCTGGGCCTGCGCCTCGACCTTGGTGAGCACCGCGGCATAGAGCTCCGGACCCTGGCCGAGAGGGAACGCGGTGGCGCCATTGCGGGCGAGCATGTAGGCCACCACCATCTCGATGACCGAGAGCTGGTTCACCAGGCCCACACCGCGGGCCTCGGACAGCAGGGTCATGCTCCCGGAGCCGGCGGGGCCAGGGTTGTGGGTGGAGACGGTTTCGTCCTTGTTGATCGTGATGGTCATGGCTCAGACTCCTACCGTCGTGGGGTGGCAGTTGGCGATGACAACCGTGCGCCAGGAGAGGTTCATGGTCAGGAGATTCGCACCGCGCTCGACGAGGTGCTGGCTATGCGTCCGCGCGGTCTTCTCCGCCTGGCTCGCCTTCATGCTGTACTGGTTGTACGGGAGCCAGTCGGCGGTGATCTGGGTCTCGGTCACCGTCGCGTGCAGCACCAGCACTGCGGCGGTGTACGGGGTTCCCGCGGCCGAGGTCCGGGCCTCCTCACCATCGAAGTAGTACTGCCATTTCGTGCCCTTGGCCTTCACCGTCGCGATCGGGATGCGGTGCTTGTGATGGGCCAGCTCGCAGTGCACCGCGGCCATCAGGCGGAGCTCGTGGTGCCGGCGCAGGCCGCGGAGCGGCTCGCTGGCTGCCTGGAGATCGTGGTAGGTCTTCAGCAGTTCGACCATGGCCGGATCGCGGTCGACCGCGTTGCCGCGGACGCCCCGGGACCAGCAGTCGTGCAGCACCTTGGTGTGCTCGGCGTCGATGCGCTTAAATTCGGCGCTGGCGGCATCGCAGGCGTCGGCGTAGCGCTGGTGTGCCTGGCTGTACTCGGCACGGGCAGCGAGGACTTCGGGGGTGACAGGGATGGTGAGCGTCTTGGTCATTCGGTGCCCTTTCCAGGCTGGTGTTGCCCTAGTATTGGGCCGAAATCCCCTGTTTTCCACCTCATAGCCTAGGCTCGCGTGACACTGTATCACACACGCTCGTCTCTCCCACTTTCGCCTGGTTCTACCGCGTTTTATGCGTTTCACCACCTTGGCTATAGCCCTGTCAACGATGCTCAGGTCGCGGAGGTACCGCCGGATGATCTGGTCGAGGGTTGGGGTGCGCATGCCCTCTTAGACGATCGACGGCGCCGCTTCGTTACAGGTGCGGGGTGCACCTCGATCACCCGCATGCCCCGGTCCTCCTGCCGCCGGCTGCTAGTGCTCGACCAGACCTGCCCGGCGTGCAGCCCATGCTCTGCAGGGCACCGCCGCCTGATGATCCACCGCTGCTGCGCCGCCGAGTACCCCACCAGCACATGGCTCGGCCGCGGGCAGTTGCGCGTACCCCGGACCCGACCGGCGGTGCCGTCGGGGTAGGTGAATACGAAGGCGGGGCGGCGGGGGTGGGTCATCCCATGCTCCACTGCGGATGATCGCCCTGCTGGACCCGCCAGGCCCGCGCCTGGGCATCCTTGTCCTCGAGCGCCGCGCTGAGATTCATCGGCGACTTGCCGACGTTCTGGAGCAGCAGGATCAGCGAGGCGATGGCGCCCGCGGCATTCGGCTGCATGTTGGTGTGGCCGTCCATCAACCCGACCGCGATCGAGCTGAAGTCCCCGGGCCAGGCGGCGCAGGCGCGGCTGACGAGGTCGGCGACCTCGGGGAACTGGGGGCGGAGGTCGACGAGGTCAGGGATCTTCGGCTTGGTGATCACCGTGGTCGCCGTCGCCGCCGTCCTGGTGCTGATCTTCTCGAGCATGTCGGCGGCCTGCCGCATCCCCGCGACGCAGCCGCCCAGGCGCTGGGCCCGGAAGCCGTCGTCATGGGCGGCGGACTGCTCCGCTTCGACCGCGGTGGCGCGCAGCGCGGCGATGAGCTCGGTGGGGGTGTGGTAGATGATGGTCATCGCTTCTCCTTCGGTACTGGGTGTGCTGCCAGCCACGCGACCCCTTCGGGTGTGACAGTGAACCGCTCACCGGTGAAATGGCACAGGCTGATGGTCACGAGGAACTCCGCGAGAAAACGCCCATAACCGGCCTGCCCGAGCGGGCCATACTCTGACTCCTCATCGGCGGAGCTCGCGGCCCCACACTCGAACGCGGTGAGTCCTTCGACCGATCGACCGATGGCACGGAGTACCAGAAGCTGCCGGGGCATGATGAGGATCATGGCGCTATCTCTTTCGGCCAGCGCTTGAAACCCCAAGGCGGAGGAGCGCGTTTTCCTTCTCCCGCCCACAGAATACGTGACTGCCCGTTATTGGGCGGTCGCACAATCCATTCCGTAAACGGCATCCGAGCCATCATCTTCATCGGCCACAGACCACCCATCGTGACGAAGAAGGCATCGGGGCCCCCCATTCGGCATGAGACAATCCAAAGAGGATGCCATGCAGAGCGCATGAGGTGCCCTGCATAGGTACGAACCGGAATAGTATCTGGGCTATCCGGATGGAGGTCCAATGAGAGAAGCCGGCGCATGATAGTTGCAGCTTCAGGGGTCACCCCTCACTCCTCTTGTGCCTAGGTACCGTCGCCATCCCATCCTTCCCCGGCCGCACCCCGAGCGTCCGGTTGCACCACCGGCAGTGGTACTCCCGTCGCTCGATCTGGTCGGGCGACAGGCGCACCCGGGTGCTCGAGGTGAAGCAGGCGGGGATGCGGAGGAAGGCGATGCGGGTCATACTGCTACTCCTCCATCGCCTGTCGAATCGCGTCCTGGTCAACCCCTGCTGGCGCCTCCACGACCATCTCGTCGTCGATCCAGGTGACCTTACAGCCGAGCGCTTCGAGACGCCCGGTGACGCGCAGCAGGTGCCCACGCTGGTGCTCGGTCGCCTGCTGAATCATGTTCTCGTGGAGGCGCCCCATCGCTCAGCTCCCCAGCATCCACTCAGCGATCGGCCCGGTGCCATGGATGGCCTTTTTGTTGGCGAACTTGGCCAGCACAATCGCGCGGGCCGCATCGAGCGGCTCTTTCACGCTCTTGGGGAAGGTCATACACTGGTACTGATTCGCGGCGGCGAATGCCTTCGCCCGGGTGATCTCCTTGGCGTTCACTTCCGGTCCGTGGAGCCACGTACAAGCCTTGGCTTTTGGGGCGAGCCTGGTCTCGCGCACCTGTTGGAGCCGGTCCAGGTACCGGCCGGTCAGCTCGACGCCGTCCATGCTGACCCAGGCGAGCACGATCCAGTAGGGAGCGCTCATGGCTTAGGTCCGGTGAACATCGCGCGCCCCGGGGCATCCGGGCGGCTCAGGATGGCCTTGTGCAGCATATCCTGGCCGGTGCGAATGGTGCAGCTCTTGTGCGCCTTGTTGTAGATGGCCAGCGCATGCGAATAGGAAGGGGCGGCGCCGATGGCGGTGCAGGCTTCCTGGGCGCTGAAGATGGTGTTGATGGCAGTGGGCGCTGCGGGAGTTTCAGCGATCTCCTTCAGCCCATCCAGGTGCCGCTGGATCTCGGCGCGCTGCTCCAGGATCTCCTTGATCTTGAGCCGCTGCTTCCAGCCGCTGCGCATGTTCTCGGCCTCGTCCTCGCGCTCGAAGTTACGCTCGAGCTCGGCCTCCAGGATCGCCTTGGCGTGGCGCTGGCGCTCGGCCTTGCTGGCGTTCCAGAACTGGCGGTCGTAGCGGCCCGGCTTGCGATCGTGCGGGATGCGCGTCAGGGTGCCGCGGCCGGCGGGCATGGTGTAGACCGCCAGGACGTACTCGGCGAGCACCTCGACCACGATGCAGTCGCGCCGGTTTTGGTTGATCACCAGGCGGATGCAGTCGCCGATCGCAGGGAGGCGCATGGGTGGGGTAGCAACAGGGACGAAGGGAACAGTGTCGACCATGGTATGCCCTTTCCAGGCTGGTGATGCCCGAAGCATGCACCGAATCCGTCCCTGAACAGACTCCGGCTAGCCGACTCGCGTTACACTGTGTCACACAATAGATGGGCGTAAGTCCTATCAACGACTTACGCCCAGTACCGACTAACCTACTCGATGTATCCGACGTCCGAGTGCCCGGCCGGGGACCACGTATTACCTTTGCTTCGTCGCGAGCGAGGATCGCTTTGCTGCGACCTTGTCGGCCAGGGTCAGGAGTTGATGCAGCTGATCATACTGCTGATCTTGGTCAGGAGTTGATGCAGCTGATCATACTGCTGATTCAGATGGTCACGCTCCTGCGCCACCAGCGAGGCCGCGGCATTGGCATCGTGCAGGTCCGCCTTGATCTTCCTGATCGCCTCATTGGGCTGACCCGGCGTCGGCCGCAGCTCCGCCATCCGATCGATCCGCTCGGAAAGGGTCATGACTCGCCCGTCGCCGTTCTGCTCCTCGACACCGTGGCGGGTCAAAGCGACGTGGGCTTTTCGCAGGTACACCTGGAGAGTATCACGCTCCCTCTGCAAGGTCTCTACCGCCTTGTTGTGATCCGCCCACGACGGGCGTTGATTCCGCTCCGCTACCGCCTCATCGATCCGCCCTTGCATGCCGGTGACCTCGGCGCGGTGGAGGAGTTTCTCGGAGGCCAGCTCGGCCTTGAGCTCGTCCTTCTCCTTGACGACTGCCTCCCATAGTGCCCGCATGGTGCGCGCGCTGTGCTCGATGGAGTCAATGATGGACGGGGTCTGGGGCGGCGGGGGAATGGGCATGGCGGGTTCCTTGGGCGACGGTTCAGGGCGTTCGATGAGGCCGAGGAGTATGCCATGCCCGGGATGACGGAAGCAATGGATGGCGTCGTCATCGGGCAGGATACAATGGCAGTAGGCGCAGCGACGACAGAGACGGAGGCTCACGTTCACGTCTTCTGCTCCACGGCGCTATCAGGGTATGTGCCATTCCTGGGCAGCACGACCGTGTCGATGCGACCGTTCATCGCATGGACCCGGTCGGCCAAGGCCTTGAGGTCGCTCGGCAGGCCTAAGCATCCACACGGCGCCTTGGGATTGTTGCTCCCGTCGATCGAGAACCGGCAGTGGGACTTGCCGCAGCCCTGCTGGACCTGCTCGACGACTCGATAGATCTCCGACGCAAGCTTCTGGCGCTCTTCCCAGTAGGCTTCGGACGCAATCTCGTCGGCGGTCAGCTCCGGCTTGATCCGGAAATGGTCGTACGACTGCATACCGGCGATCTCACGCGCACCCACATCCCGCCACCGTTTGGTGTCGACGTATTGCCGCTGCACCGTCTGCCCGTGGGCATGGGCGGTGAGATACGTGATCATCAGCAGGGTGTGGGCCTTGGAGCCGGGTAGGTCGGGGAAGTCGGTCATGATTTCTGCTCTCTGGCGCGCTGCGCCGTGACGATGATGTGCTCCGCCATCCATTCCCAGTCGATCTCGGCTCGGGGCTTGAGCCAGATCGTCTCGGTGATGCAGGCGGCCGGGAGACGTTGATTGGTGACGTGGTCGTCGGCGTACTCGACCCCTTCGCGACGGAGTTCGATCACTGCGTCGGCAAGGAAGGCCTCGTTCACAAAGCGCACATCGGTGATCAGGGTCACCCCGTGCGTCCGCTGGGCAAGCCGAGCCTTCATCAGCTCGACCCAGTGGTTGACCCCCAGCTGCTCGCGCACCACTTCGGTGCCGATGAACTGCATGAGCTTACGCGGGGACCAGCCGATGAGGGATTGCGTTGGGGCGGTCGTAGGTTCCCATACCACCTCCTTGGTGGTCTCGTCCATGAGTTGCTCCGGCGCCCATCCGGTAAGCGCAGCGACGCAGCGATAGAGGGGCGCCGCGAACTTGTCGCGATAGCACAGGTGCTTCTGCTGAAACCAGACTTTCCCGGCCAGGGAGTTGGCGACAGTGTCCTTGCCGGTGCCGCGCGGGGCAGAGAAGCCGATCGTGAGATGTTGGAGGAGGGAGAGATCGATCATGGCGCAGCCTTTCCGCACGGCTGCCAGACCACGCCGTCATGGTCCACCCGCAGCTTGGTATACTCGTAGGCCTCGAGCAGCTTCGCAAAGGTGATCCACCCGCGCAGCGATGAGAGGACCCCTTCCGGGTTCACCTCCATGATGATCCCGCGCCGGTCAGGGTCTCCCTTCTTGGACCGGATGATGGCGCCCATGGGGACGTCACGAGAGGCCCAGGGAACGAGCTTGGGCGCGGGCTTGACCCGGTAATTCCATTTCCCGCCGAAACCCATCTGCTCATTCGGAACCCATACACCATCGAGTCGCTGATATTCGATCTCCTGGCCTTTGGAATAGGCCTCGATGATGGGGAGCAGTTCGGCGGCGCGTTCAGGTCTCATGACTTCAGGTCCTTCTCGAGATCCTTGATTCCCTGTGTGCATGTCTGGATCGTCTTCGCATAGGCGTTGAGCATGTGGGCAGCGATCTGCAGGTTGTAGAATACCGGCTGCCACCCCTTACTGATCTCATCGGCGACCTCCTTAGCGGCTCTCTCGGCCTGCTTGATCTGGTCCCGAAGGCGTTGGATGTGCTCGAGTTCTCGACCCTTGGTCATGGCTGCACTCCTATGGTCACACTCGGGTGCATCCGCTCCCACACCGCCCACCCTGCCAGGGCTACCGCCAGCACGATGAGTGTGGCGCAGCCGAGGAATGCGGCCCAGGTGCCTTCGCGAGGGTCGTCGGGAGGGAGGGTCACGGGTGCTCGCCCAGGTGTTCGCCCAGGCAGCCGAAGACATGGAACACCAGGCCGCCAGTGTCGGCGCGACCAAGGTAGTTGAGGCCGCCGATGTGATCGGGTGAACCGGTCGCCATCACCAAGAAGGTGAAGAGATCAGCGTAGCCGCCGCTGGACGGGTTCTTGGTGAACTTGGCCGCGATGTCAGGGCCGACTACGGCCCAGACCCGGAGCTTGGGCGCGGGGTCGCCCACACCGGAATGCTCCTGCTGAAACGCCACGCTGATGGGCTTGGCGCCACGCGGCAGCCGGACGATCTGGCGACCGGGCTCGAGGGAGAGGTCGTACTTGTAGATGATGTCGTTCATTCGTCCCTCCCTGCTGGATCCAACGATGGGTTGGCCAGATTGTCCACGCTGGCCAGCACCCAGATGCGCAGGCACTCCGCGGTGCAGAAGTGCTGGGCGACGGTGCATTGCATCGTGCAGCCACCACCATGCGCCGACAGCCAGAGACCGGCGGGGATGGTCGACCAGCCGCCCATGGAGTCCCGGGCCCAGGATGGGGTGGGCTCGTTCTGCTTGCCGCATTGGTCGCAGCGGAGGGAGGTGAGGGTGGTCATGCTGCTATCCTCCAAACTGTGGACCGCGACGTGGTTCACGCTGCGGTTCTATGGCCAATATGCGAGCTTCCAATTCACTCGCCCGGCTCCGCAGCATGGCAACCGCATCGCAAAGGCGGGCGACGGTAGCGTGCATAGATTGGGTGTTGTTCTCGTTGAAAGGATAATTCCCGGCCTTTACATGAAATTGCTGAAGACCGTGCATGGAGCAAACCGGAGAACCGGCAGCAGCGGGCTGGTTGCAGTCAGGCACAGTGCACGCGGTCATGCGCTCCCCTTCTTCCCTGGAACGCTCGGAAACAACGTCAGCTCACCTGGATTGGTCTCGATCCCCGGCACCGGCAGCGACCCCAAGGATATCTTGATCCGGCCGCCGTCGTTGGTGAAGGCGTGCCCGATGGTGGTCCACCCGGTCTTGTGACCGCGGGTCCAGTGGTAGGCGACGTCGTAGGTGGGTTTGGTCACGTGCTCAGGTCCGCACACCCGCCCAGGTTCTCGGCCTCCCGCTTCTTGTTCGCGTTCTCCCCGCGCTTCCGCCCGCCCATGCTGCCGATTGTGGCCATGTGGTACCGGTCCGCGCTCACCTTCTCCCCGCCCTTGCGCCCCGCGCGGGACGCCTCGTCTCGGGTGAACTCGTGTGCAGCGCCCTTGGCGTGCGCGGACGTCCCGCCTTTGCTGGAGATGGCGGCCCGCTTCTCCGGCGACATCGCGGCAAAGCCGCGGGGGCCGTGCGGTTTAGGCTTGGGGACGTAGGGGGTCATGGGGTCTCCATACGGGTCAGCTCGACCAGGGCGCGCTTCGCCTGGGCCAGCTGTTGGGTGAGGGAATTGATCAGGTGCTGCTGCGTCGCGATCTGCCCAGCCTGGGCGGCGCGCACCTCTTCGACGGCGGACATGACCGGGTGCAGCTGGTCCAAGGCGTTGTACGCGTCTTGCCGGGCCTTGAGGTTGCGGATGCCAGGAATGGTGGCGCGAAGCGTGGTGAGGGCGTGGGTGACGTCGATCATACGTTGCTCTCCGGTGCGATCATCTCGAACAGCTCTGCCGCTCTGTTGAGCAGCGCCGCGCGCTCCTCGGGCGTCATGATGCGGCACTCCTTCAGGGCATCGAGGAGCGTTCGGACGCAGTGCAGGGTGCTGCCGGCCGCGCGCCACTGCTGCTCGTCAATCTGCTTCTTGGCTCGGGCGAGCCACACGACGATGACGGTCTGGAAGGTCGCATCGAGCGCGCTGGCGAGGAAGAGGCGGAAGAGGGACATGGCTATCCGTCCCGCGCCGTGGTGTTCGCCAGTTTATAGTCGATCGATGCGATTGTGCGCGCCTGTAGATCGATCTCACGGGCAGCGTCGGACAGATCGTCTCGCGTCGCGTCCGGTGTGTTGAGCAGCTTACGCGCGGCAGCTCTCGCACGGTTCACCGCGGCAACCCGGTCACAGCGGCACTCCTCCCATACCCGTCCGTAGTCGCTCATCCAAACCTCCCTCGCCAATGCGCGCCACTATGGAGGCGCTATGGAGGAGTCAACAGTGAAATCCTAGTGCCCGGTCATCGCTTCCTCCGCGCCATCGTCTTCTCTCGCGCGTCTTCCATGAGCCCTGCCATCTCATAGGCCATCGTCGCCACCTTCGCGTCGACCGTGTTCGTGCTGAGGATGGTCTGCATCGCCGCGGTCGCGAACGCATCGAGACGGTCCTGCACCACGTCAACGGCGTGCTCGTAGGTGACCGACCCCGCGCCTTTGCAGATGTGGCAGGTCTCATAGCGACTCGGGCCATAGGAGCACTTGCCGATACCGCGGCATTCATGGCACTGACGAGAGGCGAGGGTCATGACGCTTCTTTCTTACGAGGGTGCGCTCGAGTCCATTCATTCCTGCAACTGGTACTACACAAGCGGCTATCACTGCGCGGCCTCCCGCAACCGCTCCCTGATATACTCGCCGTCCTCCTTGGTCAGCAGGTGGTCCTTGTCCCTGGTCAAGCGGGCGATGGTGGCATGCAGCTCCTCTATCTCCTTCTCAGCATCGTCGTGCAGCCTGGACATAGCCTTGGCGGTCTGCGCATTGGCATCCCGTTCCGCCAGGGCGGCATGCAACGCAGATTCCCCCGCCGTCGCCGCTGGCCCAGGTGGGGCGGGGGCGCGGGACTCGGCCTCCATCGGATCTTCCCTGCCGCAACGCTCACACTTACCTCGGTATGCAGCGAACATTACTTACTCTCCCTATTCACGGCGTTCCACGGATCGATAGCGTCCCTGGCCGAGTTCGGCCCGGCCTTCCTGGTATAGAATGGACCCTGAGCATCGCAGTCGCCGCAGAGGACGTAATGCGACTCATGGCTACCAGAGGCGATGCGCATCAGGTGGACATTCGATGAGCAGCAAAACGGGCAGGGTTTCAGCGCCCCCTTCCCGGCATCGGGTTGGGGGGGGGGGGGGGGAGGGGGGTCACTTCTGGCACGGGTTGTCTCCTGGTTCTTTATTGTGCTCTGGAATGCCCATATCTCTGGCGCGTTCATTCTGCCGCTCGCACCTTCCCAGCTCGCAGTGGCGAACCAGGCACCGCTTACACATGGCGGAATCGCAATCATAACATCGGAACATCATAGTCATCGGCAGTATTTCATGGCAGCACGAGGACCACTCTACGGGCATCGGCCAGCCGCACCTAAATTGCGGCATCGAGCTTTCATCGAAAGGATTTTTCTTCCAGCTATCGATTTTTGCCGGCGTAGGCCAGTCACGCGCGCTCATGTCGCCTCCCTCTCCGTCCCATCGGAAATGATGATGCAGTTCCTTGCAATGGAGAGCAAGGCGTCACGGAAGGCTGGCGGGGTCCTACTCGCGGCCTTGCCGCTGATCGTTGGCTTATTCGCAGCCTTGCCGCGCTGGTCGTGAAAGCCGATTTGATGGGTGCCGGTTGGGCGATCCCAGTTGAGGTCGGCAGGCGGATTATTCCCACAGTAGTATAGCCACGTCCGCTTGCGTGCCTGATGGCCATATGCGGATTGCCAAACCTCACAGACGAACCCACCATGGCAGCATTGCTCCCATCCGTGGTCGGCTGGGCTTTGTAGTCCATGCGCTGCCCATGCACGGGAGAACGCCGGATGCTCGAGTATTCCGCCGTAAGTCCTTACAGCAGCTAATGCGGACTTGAAGCATCCGCCATCGTTCCCTGGCCTATTATGCTCGCCACCCCACCTGGCGAAGTTCACAGCGGCGAATGCTCCCCATAACTGACATGGCGGATGCGCCACCACCGGATGCGGCCCGGCATATGTCCTGGCGTCCCGCGTAATGTCCCAGGGGTCAACGCCGGGGAGGTTGAAGTAGCAGCCGTTGGTTTCGACGTAGAGGGCGGCGATCATACCGTCGTCCCCCCCTCCGTCCCATCGGACATGATGACTGTGTGCCCCGGTTCGCCGGGTGAACGCCAGGTGAGGATGGGGAAGAGGGTGCCGGGGTGGGTCACTTGGTCGCCTTGAGCGTCGCCTGGGCCCCATCCACCTGCCGCTGGAGTGCCGCCAGGTTCGCAGTCACGCAGTACGGGGAGTTGAGGATGATCTGCAGCGTCCGGGTGGTGTTCTCCAAGGCATGGCGGAGTTTGTCGATGTCGACCAGCATGGCGTCGAGCTCGTGCGTCGGGGCGTCGACGAAGCAGCGCTCGTTGTACCCCGGGGCCTTCTTGCTGGCCTCGATCCGGTTGCGGAGGTTGGTGGTGGTGGTGGTGGCGGTGGTCATTGCTTCTTCCCCGCGTTGAACGCCTCGATCTCCCGCAGCCTGCCGAGCGTCTCCTCACTCACGATACCCGTCGCCGGCAGGGGCTTGCTATCGATCGAGACCTTGACCGGCTTCTCGAACGTCACGAAGTAGAGGTCGTGCACCGGCAGCTTGGTTGCCGCGGCGAGTTCACCGAGGATGCGCAGGGCGTCAGCATCGGTGGGGAGCTTGTCGAGGGTGGCGATGACACGGCCCTTCGATGCCGAACTGACGCCGCAGGTGTGGAGGACGGTGGTCACGCCGGCTTCCCTCCCACCACCGTCGTATGCTGCACGAACTGCCGCCACGGCACGAACGGCTTGCCCGGCGGGAAGAACCCCCAGTCGTTGCACCGGACGCCGGTCTGCACCAGGGTCCAGGTGTCGGGGAGGGGGTTGGTGGCCATGTGGATCTCGGAGTAGCGCTTGGAGATCCGGTCACCCGCGCGTCGGGCGATCGTCGTCCAGAGCGCCTCCGCGGGTCCGATAGCGTGCTGCTCCCGGGCATGCCCATCGACGTCCCGGTAGAACCCGCTGCTCGCTGGCGGCCCGACCACCTCATCATACCCACCATTGAGGATCGTGGTCACGAAGTCATACGGATGATTATGCAGCGCACCATCGTCGTCCCCACGGATGAACTGGTGCAGGACGATGCTCGAAGCCGAGCTGTAGCCATCCTCGTCCTTCTTGGGCGGGGTCAGCCAGTACCGGGCCAGGTAGGCGTCGGTGTCCTGGCGGCCGGGGATGACGATGTAGTGGCCCGCGGCAACGGCCTCGATCGCGGCGCGCTTGTACCACGGTTGCCGGTGCGCGGGGAGATTGACCAGGTCGGAGAGGACTTCGGCGGGGGTAGGCATGACGATTATCCTCCACGTACGAACAGGTAGACGGCGCGGCCTATCCAGGTGAGTAAAATCAGCGTCGCCATCAGCGCGGCGAACCCCTCCCCCGGGTGATGCTTTGGGTTCTGTGATTCTGGAGGAGGCGTTCCTGAGGAGCGACGCGGCCCCTTGGTGTCGGCGTGGAAGACGGGCATGAGCAACTCCAATGCGCGGAGACTATGGAGTGACTATGGAGAAGTCAATGAACACTACTCGCCGGGGCCTCCGGAGGTGTTGATCAGGTCGGGCGGGGTCGGGCCCTCGGGCAGCGGCGGGAAGAGGTTATGCGGCTATTCGTGATACCCGGGCAGTCTGCTGTGGTCGACTGATCTGGATGGCGCTCTCGCGAAGCGCTGCCAACTGCTCGGGGGTGAGCTCGGGCATTCCGTCCGCCGCGCGTTCCATGGGGGAGTAACCGCGCCTCCGGACATAGCTAGACTGATGGGGGGTAGCCCGCGGAGCCATCGACGCACTGCCCGAGCCCATCCGGGCCGCCCCCGAGCATGTGCGGTCGCCCCTCACTCATCAACGAGTCCAGCCCAAGGTCCTTCTCCCACTTCGCACACACGCTGGTGATCAGCTCGAGCGCTCCGGCCATGTCCGCATGATCGAGGATGCTGCCGGAGAAATTCGAGGAAATGCCATTACCGTCCCGCACCGAGATCGCCCAGCGGCCGATCTTGCGCAGATCAGCGGTGTCTGCCGTGGCGACGGGGAAGAAGGAGTGGGCGACCAAGATCACCGTGCGATGGGTCGCCGGGACCACCCCGACCAGGCGCGTGGTGACGGCCGGGGGCGCCTTCTTAGGGCGGCTCACCAGGCCCAGCAGCACGGCGATCAGCTTGTCTGGCGAGGGCATCCCGTCCCATTCGGACTTGGACTTGATCTCGGCGATCATGTCCGGATCCAGGGCTAGGCCGAGCGGGCCGCCGGACATCATCGGCTGCTCGACATCGGTCAGGGCGAGCAGGCCGTGCCGGGTGAAGATGTCGGTGATGATGGATTCGACCGAGGTGAGGTGATGCGGGCTGTGGCCTGGCATGAGGTGGGAATAGGGAGAGAGGGCGGGGGAGGGCATGGGTGGGGCGTCCGGAGGTGGGTGGGCTAGAAGGGCGGCGGCTCATCGACGGCCTGAGGCGGCGGCTGCCGCGGCGGCAGGTCGGCGGGCTTCTGGTAGGACCAGGAGGGGCCGGCGGGCGGGCGGGGCTCCGGTGGGGGAGGCGGCGAGGGCTGCATCGCGAGGGTCTGCTCGACCAGGGCGGCGTGGATGGCGGGCCAGTGGGTGGGGGAGCGCAGCGTGGTGACCAGGGTCTGGGCGAAGGTATCGGGGTGGCCGTCGAGGTAGACGGTCAGGGCCCGGCGCATGACATCCGGGACCGAGGTGCGATGTGCCTGGATATGAGCGTCGAGCTTTTCACGAAGGGTCGGCGGGAGTTGGACGGAGACCTGGCGCGCGGACATGGCGGCACGGTATTGTGGTACGGTATTTTGTACAGTGCTTTTTACTGTACAGTAAAAATACGGTAAAAGTACGGTAAAAGGACGGTGTTTGGGCGGTTCATAAACGAATTGGAATATCGCGATGATCTCCTCAGCATCTCCTCAGCATCTCCTCAGGCACCTATTTTTCACCTAACCTGTAGCCCGTCAGTAGGTTGTCGGCGAGGAAGTGAGGAGATAGTGAAACAGGGTTCCCTGAGTCTGGCCTGTTCCATTCACACAGCCCTCAAGTGAATCAATTGCACCAGTGCCAAATAGGAATGATGCAATCGTAGTAATATTTTTACACCTTGAAAAAGGTATGGGTAGGGTAGGGAAAACAGGTAGGAGATAGTCTGATTACAGTGTATTCCCTTATCGGAACAAGGTGAGCATCGATTGAGGAGATGGGGTGGAGATGGGGTGGAGATGAGGAGATCGCATATTGGAGTATGACAGTAAGAACCAGGAGTGGTAAGCATCATTGATGTGCATTCCACGAAGGTCTTGCCACCTCACCCCGGCCCGCCATACTGACCCCTCCAGGAGACCCTGCCTATGCCCTGGCCCCTCATCCTCCTCACCCCCGACGACTTCGCCGCCCGCCTCGACCTGACCAGCTCTGAGCGCCTGCAACTGGCAACGGGATGGCGCCCGGGGTAACTCCCCGGGCGTTGCATGTCCAAAGGGTAGAGCGACCCTGCGTCCACCAGGCTGACGAGTCATGGCCCGGCCAGAAAGCTCTCGTACACGGCGGCAAGACGTCGATGGAACCCTGGGCCACACCCTGGGGTTTTCCATTTGCATGTACTCCATAGTCTCTATGGTGCCTCGTCACCAGGAGACATCCCATGAGTGGAGGCGGTGGTGGTGGAGCAGGTGGCGTCGGCGGGGCCGGTGCTGGCATGGGGATCGGCGGCGGGGTGCATGGCGCACTGAGCGCGGCCCATGGTACCCACATCCGTGGGGAGCACGCACGGGCGAAGCTGGAAGGCCCGGAGGCGATCCCGATGGCCATCTTCCTGCTGGATGAGATCAACAAGGAGACCCAGGCCGCGATCAGCATGTCGCAGCCGTCGTCGGTCAATCTGCAGGTATGAACCCCCTGGTGGAATACGTCCAGATGTCGATTGCCCGCGGGGATCTCGACAACCGGATGCGCGAACTGCAGCAGCAGATCCTGGCCGGATTCGCGAATGGAGAGATCCGGCGCTACGTGATCGACGATGTCCTGGTCGAGGTCGACACGGGCGCCAGAACCATCCGTCTGCTGCCGGTCAAACGCCTCAGCTGACCACCCGTCTCTGGCGGTCCTAAGTCAACCGATTTTTGTCGGCACGCCAAACATACGGTTTTAACCGACCTCCGGTCTACACCCCACTTTTCTGCTTGCAGCGACCTGGAACGCTGACTAGGTTTTGCGCTCTGCCAATCGTCAGGCGGAATGCAGTGAGCTGAGCCCAGCCCCTCCTGCAATCTGCATGATGCCGGCGCCAGTCCGCTTCGCCAGCGGATCTCGTTTCAGCAGCCCATGTGCTGCGTTCCCCGCCCCGTCTTCCCCGGGGTTTGGTTTCGGCTGGCCCCGAACCCTGGGTGAGCGCGGTACGTCGACTGCTGCAACGGGCTTTCTTCAGGGAAGGTCAGCATGCCCGTCGACCCGCTCCAACAGGATCTGCCCGGTGGCCGCGTCGCCATCTTTCATCCCGGGGGCAAGGATTTCCCTGATCGAGTGCGGCTGGAGGTGCGGGATCAAGCGGGGCCGGTGCGCGTTCTCTCGAAGTTCAATCCAAGCTCGAAGACCGCATCACGCGACCTCGAAAACGAGTTCCTGATCAACGAGACCCTGGCGCGCGAGATCCTCGCCACCTATTGGACCTGGGCCCACGATGTCCGCGAGCAGGTCGCGAAAGAGGAAGCGGAAGTCCCCACCAAGGTCCCGCTCCCTGATTTTCCCACCCCCTACTACGGCCTACGCCAGCGCACCAAGCACCAGCGCAAGGACGAGGCCAACTCCTACGACGCGGTCAACTCCGCGACCGGATTCCTGGCGGTCCTCAAGCGCACCGGGCTGCCCGACGACACGCTGCTCGAATGGGACAAGGACAAGATCGAGTTCTGCTGTGTGCTCGACCTCGATTTCCATGACCCCGAGGCACCGGCCAAGCCCACCCCCGATGAGCTCGACGAGCTGGGCCGCGAGTTGTCCCCGGCCCCCGAGGCGTGGTGGCTGAGCCAGGGCGGCGGCCTGAAGGCCCTTTACACCTCGACCCCCAACCGCCTCTTCACCGCCCAGGAATTCGCGACCGGGGCCGCAGCCAAGCTGCTGACGACATTCATCGTGATGAAGTGCCACGGCACGATCGAGATCGACACCAAGACCAGGCACCCCGGCGCCAAGCAGAACGGCAAGCAGTGCGGCCGGGTGAATCTGACCATTCCCGACGAGAAGTTCGACGCCCTGGCCCGATTCAGCGCCGCCGAGGCCACGGAGGTCGAGGTCACTGATTTCCTTGAGGACCAGGGGCTGACCATCGGGGAGATGCTCGGCCACGATATGTGCCTGATTGACCCGAAGCACCCGAGCAAGAGCAACCCGGTCTACGTCGGTAAGGACGGCCTCTTTTGCCACAGCTGTGCTGGGCGCTTTGGTCGCGGGTTCATGTCGTGGGGTTACGTTCGACGCTACTTCGGGCTCGGCAATGCCGGCGACCGCTCCCTCTCCCCGATCGGCGAGGCGGTCAAGTTCTTCACCCACGTGTCGCATGTTGACTACCTGTTCAAGCAGCTGCTCCCGGTACTCCCGGAGGCCCTTCGCCGCACGCTCTACCGCACTCTGCTCAAGAGCACCCATCAGCGCGACCCGCGCATCAGCGTGGCGATGGGGGATTTCTTTTTCGTCCGGGGCCTGGGCACCTGGCTCCACGCTGACACTTTGCTGCCGGTGGGGCGCCCACTCAACAGCACTGACGTCAGCATCTTGCCGTCCTGCCTACGCTTCAACCCGTACGATGCCGAGAAGCCGCTATCGGTCAGCTCCGCGGCGGTGGCGTCGCACACGAACAATGGACGCATCCACGGCTGGGTACCGATCCAGCCGTACATCTTCGAGCCGATCTTCTTCAAGCACAACGAGGCCGCGGCAGTGCAGGACGTGGTGCGCTGCTACCCGCGCGTGCGTACCACCAGGGATCGGGTGACCTATACCAACCCGAAGGAGCGGCTTTCCCTCGAGGAATGCGAGCGCCGGATCGAGGAGTACTTCCCCGGCGTCAACCTGACCTACATCAAGGCGCTGATCATCGCCGCCGGCTGCGCGGAGAGCGGCAAAGGCGCAATCCCGATGCTGTGGGCGACTGGCGAGACCGGGTCGGCCAAGACCACTACGATCACGATCGTCCAGGAGATGTACGGGGAATCCTACGCCAACCTGTCCGAGGTCGAGGACGACGACCGGCTGGTGCAGCTCTTCGGCGAGTCCCTCGAATCCACGCGCCTGATCACCTTCGACGACTTCGCCAAGGAGGCCTCGAGCCACAAGCGGTTCCACACCTTTCTGATCCGCCTCAACCGGCACGGGCACAGCTACCACAAGCTCTTCGTCGGCAAGCAGACTCCGCCGGTCAACAGCGCGGTGATCCTCACCGACTGGAGCATTCCACGCTTCTTCGCTGTCGACCCGCAGTTCGGTCGCCGCGTGCACCTGATCACCCTGGAGAGCCGCATCAAGGTGAGCTGGGAGAAGATCGGGCACTTCGTCGAGGGATGGTGGAAGAAGACCCCCGAGTTGACCGCGGCGGCAAACGGCCTGCACAGCTGGGTCGTCGATGAGTTTTTCCCGGCCGAGGACGAGGAAACCTTCTCGAACAAGATGGAGCGCCTGGATATCTTCCCCCTGGAGGATGAGGTCGCGGTGGGCGAGGGCCAGGTGGCGATGCAGGAACTCATCGTTCAGCTGGTGAATGCCATCGCGACGACACCGCCCTACGACGAAGTGGCGAGCATGCAGCGACGCATCGGGAAGGGAATCCGGCACATCAACTGGCGCAAGGGGTCCGTCGGCACGCTATGCACCACGCTGGTCGATTCCCTTGGCAAGGTCGACCGGGACGAGGAGAAGATCTACAACGTCGAGAACCTCAAGCACGTGCTCGACCCGTTCCAGCTGAAGCTGGCAGCCCTGTTCGACGTCCGCTCCGACGTCAGCAGCATCGCCTTCGACCTGAAGGTCTGGGGTAGCGCAGCCTTCATCCGCTTGGTCGAGGCCGGGAAGAGCTTCCGGGCGAAGGACCGCCGCATCAACGAGGAACTATTCCGCGACTGGCCGCCGAAGCCGACCATCGACGTCCCGGCGGTCGTCACCACCGAACCGATGGCCACGCTTCCCGGCCTACCGGCGGCTCCGCCTATCCCGACCGTGGAGGGGGAGGTCGTGTCGGACGATGTCGTCATCCTCGACCCGTTCGTCGTCTATCTTGACTTCGAGACCCAGAGCGAGTGCAACATCAAGCAATTCGGCAGCACGGTCTATGCTCAGCACCCGTCGACCAAGGTGATGTGCGCGGCGCTCTCTGTAGCCGGAACCAGGATATTCTGGACGGAGATACCCTATGACCTCAAGCTCCCGGACGGGGTGATCTACGAGCACGGCCTCGAGTTCCTGCGGAGCATGGTGACCGATCCCTCGGGCTGTATCATTGTCGCGCACAACATGGAGTTCGAGCGGGCAATCTGGAACTACACGCTCAAGCTCCCCGAGCCGCAGCAGTGGTACGACACCATGGACGTGACCCTCTCGCGCGGCCTGCCAGCGGGGTGCGACGAGGCAGGGAAATACCTCCTGAAGATGGAGAAGGACCATGAGGGAAAGCGGTACATCGCGACGATCTGGGGCCCGAACAAGAAGACCGGAATCGTGCCGGCGTTGACGAGCTATCACATCCAGCGGATCATCAACTACAACTTCCGCGATGTTGAAATCAGCCAAGGCATCGCCAGCCAGGAAGGCTATGTGATGACGCCGGACTGGGAGCAGCGCGTCTGCGACCTGCACCACAAGATCAACTTCTGGGGCATTCGGATCGACAAAGAATTCGCCAAGACCCTACGCTCGTTCGACGATGAGTTCAAAGCAGCGGCCGGCGAGCACGTGGAAGAGCTGACCGGCGGATCAATTACCCGGAGCGATCTGACCCGGAGCGAGTTCATCATGGAGCAACTGAACGCGAATCTACCGGCTGATCTTCACCTCGATAATATGCAGGAGAAGACCCTCGAGGAGCTGGTCGAGGAATGCGAGGGGCGAGATGATGTCCCGTGGCAGCTGCAGGAGGTGATCAAGTGCCGCATGATCGCGACCCGAGCAGCCCTGGCCAAGGTCGACAAGGCATTGGATTGCATCAGTGCCGACGGCCGGGCCAAGGCCCAGCTGCGGTACTGGGGAGCGTCGACCGGCCGCTGGTCCGGCTATCAGGTGCAGCCGCAGAACATGAAGAAGCCCAACGAGGACTTCGACCTGCCGGCTGCGATTGCTGCGATCGAACGCCAGGACCGGGACGCGGTCGTCGCTCTCTGCAAGGATAAGAACGGGAAGACACTACCGCCTTACGAGCTGCTCGGCAGTCTGGTCCGCGGCATCTTGGTGCCGGAGCCTGGGAGCGTCTTCGTTGTCGGCGACTTCGCTTCGATCGAAGCCCGCGCCCTGCTCTGGCTCGCCGGTGATGAGGAGAATCTCAACGAGTACCGGGCGAAGGACCGCGCGGATGAAGCTCACCCTGACGGCAAGGATCCGACGGTCCCTGACACCTACCAATCGCTGGCCGGGTCGATGTTCAAGGTCAATCCTGTGGAGGTCTCCAAGAAGCAGCGCGGCGGAGGTAAAATCGGCATCTTGGCCTGCGGATTCCAGGGGGGAGCGAATGCCGTGGAGCGCATGGCGCGTAGCTCCAATGTCGATCTCGAAGGCGCCGGCCTGACCCCGCAGGATGTCGTTGACGGGTATAGGGACAAACACCCGAAGGTGAGGGCCTTCTGGACCGACTGTGAGAGTAAGTTCAAATATGTGCTCACCACGTCGAGAACGACGGTCGGCACGGTCGGACGCCTGAAGTTTGAGCGGCTCCCCGACAGGGTACTCATCACCCTCCCCTCTGGCAGATCTCTTACCTATATGAACGCTCGTATGGAGGACCGTCGGTACAATTCGTCCTTCGGCGGTCAGGAGATCGCATATGACAACGCCGTGCACGGGCATACGCGGCGGCGCACGACCTATGGCGGCAAGATCGTCGAGAATGTGGTGCAGGCTTTCTGCCGCGACCTGCTCGCCGATGTCATGCTGCGGCTCGACGCGGCTGGTTGGCCGATCGCCTTTCACGTGCACGACGAAGTTGTCGGCGAGATCGTGATCCCCCGTGCCGATGAATACCTGGAGGCCATGCAGCAGATCATGCGCACCCCTCCGGCATGGGCCGAAGGTATGCCGGTATTCTCTATTCCATGCACCATGGCCAGATACGGGAAATAATTTATGACCTCCCCCACCCACCTCATCTTCACCCCACCCCAACTCGTCCTCCTCGGCCTGGAGCACGACCCCAACGCCCAGAACGAGACGACCCCCTACCCATACGTCTTCGACCGGGCGAACGGCGTCGGCCTGTTCTTCGATCCGCTGCACGACATGGCGTCCTTCAGGATGTTGGAGCGGGCGCTGACCCGGAAGGGTTGGCAGGTCACGATATTCTCGCACCCAGATGCAGCGGTACCCTTTGTCGCCGTCAGCTTCAGTGAATCGAGCTATGGCCCGGGAACCACGCCGATCAGGTCCCCCGACCTCATCACCGCCTACGTTGCCGCCGCCTTCGCCCTTGTCTCTCCATAGCACCTCCATAGCATCGCGACCACGGGAGCGAATCATGGCTGTTGAAGATTTCCAGGAGGTCAGAGCTGAATCGACGCACTGGTACCGGTGCAAGAACCCGGCCTGCCGGCGTTGGCTCAACATTCTCCTGATGCTCGGCGAGGAAGGCCCCCTCAACAGGGAGTCCCACGCATCCCAGATGAATCTGCACCTGATGTTCTGCCCGATGTGCGGGTACAAGCACGGAGAATGACATGCCCCTCTTCCGCAAAAAGCCCGTCACCATCGAAGCCCGTCAGCTGGTTGCAGGCATCGACCTCCCCGGCATGGACGCCTTGGTTGGGTGGATCAATGCAGATGGCCAGCCGGGCCAGTCCCGCGCCTACCACGCAGGCGCCACCCCGATCTACATCCGCACCCTTGAAGGGATGATGCGCGCGGAGAGCGGCGACTGGATCATCAAAGGGATCAAAGGCGAATTTTACCCATGCAAAAATGACATTTTCCTCGCGACCTACGAGGCAGTCTGACCATGGCTACACCCGCCATCCTCGACCTCCGTGCCGCAGGCGCCCCTATCACCCCGCCCCTCGGCTGCCTCACCTGGCTCGGCATGAACGGCCACCAGCACTGGAAGCCTGGTACTCCCGAGTGGCGCGCAGCCTTCGGTGCCGACAATCGCTTCCAACCCAAGGACCGGGTCAAGGCGATCCGGATCGCCTTGACCCGCGTCTATGAAGGTCAGGAGTTCATCGTCACGGGGTACCATATCATCAACTATGACCACCCATCCTCAGGTCGCATGGTCGAATGCTACCCGGCAGACGATAAGCACCAATCCTATCGCCTTATCATGGAAGCCGATCTCGAACTGGTTCCCATGCCGCAGGAGCGTCCTCGTGCCTGACCCCCTCCCCGCCTCCCTGCTGCGCGTCCGCGATACCGAGGAGAACCGCGCCAGCACGTTCTGGCGCCTCTACATCGGCTTCTCGGCCCGCTTGATCCAGATCGAGGGTGACGGCCTGTGGTCGATCGCAATCGAGGAGCCGGCTGGCTCTGGCTGGGTGAGCTCCCTGACCGGTATGGTGGTGCTGGCCCCAGAGGCCCCTCCGGCCCGTGCTGCGGTCGGCACGGAGCCCGCCGAGATCTGGACCGCCAAGGCGCTGCCGGCACGCTACAACCCGGTGACCGCGGTGAATCCCGCCCGCGTTGAGGTGCTTGCGGGGCCACCTGCGCTGCCCGACCTGCGCGAGGAGCTGGCCACCCCCCTGACCTTCTGGCAGCGCCTGTGCTGGTTGTTCGCCGGATCGCGAGGAGGATGATATGCCGCAGCTTGTTCGCACCCAGATCGTGACCGGCCGGACGGGGGATGCAGAAATCATCATCCTGATTGCGTTCGACCCCGCGCGCGTGGCAGTCGTTGAGGCGGTGCCGAATTCTAATCGGTGCCACCTCAGCCTGGACACCGGGGAGGAGTGCGTCGAGTGCGAGTCGGTCGAATCCTTCGACGTCATCGTCACCAAGATCAATGCCGCCCGCAAGGACACCTGACTCAGGTTCGACGCCCTTCGTGCCCGCCTCTTCCCCTCGTCCGACAAGGATTCTACCGCCATGCCCGCTAAATTCGTCTACCTCTCCGACGAGCACTATGGTGACACGGACGCGCTGACCATCCTCTCCCCGAAGCAGTTCGACCTCGTGCTTGCCGAGGGGTGGGAGATCATCAAGCGGGGCAAGAAGACCGTCACCGGGCCGACCGGCAAGAAGGTCACCGTCGACTACCTGGAGCTCGCCAAGAAGAGCGAGGAGCGCGCTGTCGCCCGGGTCCGCCGCGACGACGATGATGTGGAAGATCTCGAGCACAACGAACCCCGCGGCCTCAGCCGGGTCGACAGCGACCGCTCCCTGACCGCCCCCGACGACTCGTACCTCGGCCCCGGTGGCAGTCGCGGCCTGTCGCACCTGGCGTCGCTCGACCCGAACATCCGTGTCGCCCCGTCCCTCTCCGGGGACTTCGCCTTCGGTCAGGGCGTGGACGCCGCGAAGCTCGGGCAGCCGATCACGGCCTGCAAGTTCAAGCGCGGCACCAAGCCCTACGAGGAGTGGATGAAGGGGTACAACAAGGCGATGATCGAAGATGGCAAGGGCGCGGACGAAGCCGCGTTGAAGGACGCCTACCGCCTGGGCAAGAAGGCCGCCCAGAACCCCGACAAGGACGCCGAGGTGACCTGCTCGTTTCCTCCGGGCACCATGCTCTACAACGAGTGGCTCAAGGGCTTCACTGAGAACGGCGGGGATCACATCGAGGAAGAGGCGAATCCGGATGGGGGTGCGGTATGACGATGATCGAGTTGCCGCGGATTTGCGTCCGCGTAGGAAAAGATCGCATCCTGGAGCGTGCGTCAGGAGTTCCTGACCGTATTACGGTTGCAGTCACTGCGATCCAAGGGGTGCAGCGAAAGATGGTGCACCGCATCGGAGTGGAACTGACGGGTGACTCTACGCGGGCCCGGGATTTCAATAATGACCACCCGAGCCTGGAAGCCCGCTCCCAGATCCTGCTCGCCGACGGCAAGTGGTACGGCATCGACCTCGACTACCACATGCTGATCGTCCTGATCGCGAGCCATACCAAGGTTGATCCCAGCGCGATGGGGGCCGTGTTTCAGCAGGTTCGGTCGCCATGACCCTCCTCATCACCCAGAACCAGGTCCGGGCCAAGTACCGCCACGTCCCGTGTCCGTGCACGCGGCGGCACCATCTGCTGTATTCGGCATACAAGCGAGTGGTCGCGTATCGCGGCCGCGACCTGCGGCGGGTCAACCTGCGACACTATGCCCCGGATCGGCCGCCGCTGCACGAGGGCACCACCCTTAATTTCTGGCCGCTGTGTCCGACCAGGAGCGGGCAGTACCACAAGATTCTGACGGACTGGGCCGAGCCAACGATTACCCGTGGAGTGTCCGCATGACCACCACGCTTCCCGCGCTTCCCACCAAGCCCGCCGAGCTGATCACCACGGTCGAGAACCAGCTCTCGGTGCATCTGCCCTATGAGCGCCAAGCCAAGATCGTCCTGGACCCAGCGGTCGAGCGGATCGTGGCCTACGCCGAGCAGCGGATGGGCGACTTGCCCCCGATCACCAACCAGCCGACCGCTGACGGCGTACGCGCCATGGCCGCGGAGGCGAAGAAGGACTACAACGCGATCGAGGCCGCGCGGGAGTTCATCAAGGCCCCCTTCCTCGATATCTGCCGCCAGATCGACAAGGCGGCGGCTGCCCCCAAGGAGCGCCTGCAGGCGATCATCGACGAGTGCAAGAACCAGACCCGGGATTGGATTGCCGCAGAGGAGGCCCGGCGGGTCAGGGAGGAGCAACAGCGCCGTGCTGCCGAGGTGGTCGCCACGAAAGCCAGCTCCCGGCCGACTCCGGCGATCATCGCACCGGTTCTGCACGAAACGATCGATGCCGCGCTGACCACGCGCAGCGACGTGGAGATCACGAATTACGAAGACATCCCGGCCGAGTACTGGATCGTCGACATGACCAGGCTGCGATATGACATGCTCACCCTCAAGAAGCCGGTGCCCGGCGCGCGGGTGGTGACAGGGCAGGATGTGGTGGCGCGATGAGCTGGCCCGTTGGAACGCTCGTGGTGTGCATCAATGACGCTCACGATCCATCCCGTATCATAACAGGAGTCCTCTCCCGGGGGGAGTTACTATGTCATACGCAGATATATTGGCGCAGTTATGACTTTTTCGGGCACTCGGGCGGATGGTGTTCTTCTCCAAGAGATTCGCTCCAAGCCGTCTCCCCTCGGCGGCGAATGGTGCTTCGCAGCGAAGGCATTCCGCATCGCCGAGACGTCTATTCGCGAGGTGGTCACAGAATCCATGAAGAAACCGGTGCACCATGACTGAACCCACCGAAGATGCCATCGCCCGTGTCCTGGCAGCCCGCCGGCGGTTCGATACCGCACAGCAGCGCGCGGTCGAGCGCTCGGCGGCGGTCCGTGTGCTGAGCGAGCGCATCCCCGTGCTGAGCCCCGAGCTCGGGGAACTCGACCTGCTCCGGCACAAGTCATCGCTCGCCAAGCAGCGTGAGCTGGCCGAGGATTTCATGGAGGCGGCAGCCGCGTTGCGGCAGCTGTCCGACCTGAGCGAGCCGATTGTGGACGACCTGCTGGTAGAGGCGCGGAAGATTGGGCGGCCATGAAGAAGACCGTCAAGAAACCCCCACACGACCCAGCCTGGTGCGCCCATCCCGGCATGCCCTGCACGCACCGGCGCGAGGAGATGATGGGGGATGGCACACTATGCATGGCTCACGCCGCGGAGCGGCAGATCGCGGTCATCGAGCATGGCGTGCTCATCGACCCGCACGACTCCGTCCGGGCCCTCCTGTGGAAGATCAAGGAGCTGGAGAACCAGCTCGATGATGTCCGCGGGGAACTGCGCGATCGGGATGACCGATGAGCACCAGCTGCCAGGCGTGTGGGGCCGTTAAAGACAGGAGCTGCAAAGAGGTTTATCCCTTTCCTGTGGACCACCTTATCGACACGCCCATTGACCCGCTATGTGAGCTGGATTGTCAAGGAGGCCCGCTCAACGATGGGTCTGGGTACTGTGATTTCCGCCGGGTCACAGTCTGTCATGCATGCTTCCACAAGCTCAGCCCCGACATGTGGATTAGCCAAAGCTGCTGGGAGTCGCTGTCACCGGTAGTCCCGTTCAAAGACTTACCTGAGCTGCCACCATGAGCATCATCGTCCTGGCCAAGCGCCCCGACCCCGGCACCTCGCGCCAGCGGTGGCTCTACCTTGTCCGCTCGGACCAGGGCGACACCTCCTGGCACCTGCGCTCGGTGGACTTCCTCGGGCCGCCCGGGACGCTCTCGATGGACGCCGCTATGGCGTCGTCGACCCTCATCCGCGCCGGCACCATTCCCACCCTCCTGCACGGCCTCGTGGATGAGATGGCCGACTGGGGCGCGTCCGATGATGAGATCATCCCGCTGGCGGATGTCATCCCGCAGCTCCACGACTGGATGGAGGAGGTCAGGCAGGCCCTGGTGGAGATCGTCCAGGACCGCGAGGTCATCTGATGCCGCCCTTCTCCAAGCGCTCCCTCTCGGTGCTCGCTTACGCCCACGCACACTCACCCTTTACCACCGCCGAGCTGCGCGCGGTGATGCCGGCCTTGAGTGCTCACCAGGCGAGCCGACTGCTGGCAAACCTAGTGCTGGCCGGTAGAATCGTCAAGACGGGCCCGGCAACCTGGCGCCTCACGGGGGAGGTCTGATGATCGCTCGCTGCCTGGCCTGGTACCTGTGCCTGGTCGCCATGCTCGCCGGCACCGTGGCTGATGCCGACCCCTCGGTCGGGTTCCAGGTGATCCCCCCGGAGCCATGGCCGGCGCCTCTCGAGAGTGGGTCTCAGGACGATGTATACCTACCTGACACCGGCATACCTCCGGCACCCATAAGGCCAGAATGGGTGACAGTAATGGCGCTGATCACCGCCTATCAACCAGATCACGATTGTGCAGTAAATGAGATGGGAACCCCAAGTCATCTCACCGCGACCCGCTGCTCGACCGACACCCATCCCTACGGCATAGCAGCCGATCCAAGTCTTTTGCCATACGGTACTAGCATCATAGTTCCCGACTACCTCGACCACCGCTACCCTGACCGGGCCTGGCAGGTGGACGACACCGGCGGCGCGCTCAGACAGAGCACAAAAGGACATGGAATTGTCCATCTCGATCTCCGCTATCGCACCCTCTGGAGTGCGCTCAAGCACGGAAAATGCTGGTCCGAAATCTGGGTCGATATCACCGGCTGGCCCGCGGAGCGCGTAGCCCGCTTGCGCAGGGCCGCCCAGGCCGGCGAGCGTCTTAGGCGCCGCGGGGTGATGCCGTGACTGAACCAACCATTACCGATTATCGGAAGGCATGCGCCAGCTTACTTGGGACTCTATTTGGGCACACCTTGGGGGTTCACCGCGCGTCCCCGAATGTGAAGGATTTGGTCCGGGCGCATATGACCCTCATAGTCAATACACTGGCTGCCGGCGCTCAGTTTCATCCGGGGGTCACCGAGGAGCTACTCACGATCATGGACACCCTGCTCGGCGGTATCGACATCCACCTGGAGGAAATAAATCGTACGCTTGATAGAGTAAAGACCGAGACCGATCTGCGGGAAGTCGCTAACCTGGGTATACAGGCCGGGAAGCGATCGGTAAAGCGCTTGCGCGATCGGCGTGAGAAGGAAAGTGGATCGTGACTACCCCCTGGGACGCCATCTTCGCCAGCATGCAGTGGGGCCGCTACCCCAGCGAGATGGTGGTGCGGGAGGTGATGGGCTTCCTCCCACGGCTGCGCATCGATCAGCTGGAGGCCTTGGATCTCGGCTGTGGCGCGGGGGCGCATGCGGCCCTGCTGGCTGAGAACGGGTTCCAGGTCGTCGCGGTCGACAGCTCGGCAGAGGCGTTGAAGCAGGCCGATGCCACCTGCTTCACTCGCAGCGTGCAGGTGATGGTGCAGCTGGTCCGGGCTGACTATATCGCCGCATGGCAGCATCTCCACGGCAAGCGGTACAACGTCGTCCTCGACTGGCTCTCCTTGACGCACGCTCCCCCGTCGAAGGTTGTCGAGGTGGCCAAGCGCACGGTCGAGGATCATCTGGCAGCTCCCGGACGGTATATCCTGGGGGTGTTCGGTACCCAGACCGATCCGGCAGCCCTGGAGGGGCGCCCACCGGTCGTTCGCTGGTCAGACCTGGACCTGGCAGATCTCGGTCAGTCCCTGTCGATTGCAGCGCTCGGGCGTGGCGGCAGCACCACGACCCGCTATCATCTCGAGGAGCAGATCTACACTAGGACGGGCAGACGTGTGCAGATCTGGTGCCTCGTGATCGAGAACGACTGACGCATGGTCCTCATCGCCTATAAGCACGAAACCCGCAACAAAGCCCTGCATCTGCGGGTGGAACAATCGCTGTTCTCGACCGCGATGAAGGACCGCCTGCAGCGTGTCGGGACACCCGCGCGATGGGTGGCTGAAAAATCGGCATGGGACTGGCCCATCAGCCCGACGGTCGTCATCAATCTCCACACCATCGCCCAGGAGACCGGGGAGACCGTCGAGTGGCGCGATGGGCTGCTGGAGTTCGCCGAGGCACACATCAAGCAGAATGATGCGGAGCATCAGGTTCGGCTCGCAATCGAGCGGATCATCCAGGAGAAGCCGCCGCTCGACGCCTATGTCACCCGCCAGCAGAAGGACGATGGAACGCCGCTGCTCCCGCTCTATCACCAGCAGGTCGCCTTCCATTGGTCCCAGCGGGTGGGCGGCCTTCTGCTGGCCTGGGACCCTGGAACGGGGAAGGGCAGAGCTGCCACTGATGCTTCCGGCGGCTGGTACCGGCATAATCAGATCCGGCCCATGGAGAGTGTCGTCAAGGACGGCAAGCCGGCGGTCCAGGGCGGGGTCCTGGTGGTTGCTCCGCCTGACATGCTCAAGACCTGGGAGACCGAGACCAAACTCTGGCAGAGCGCCACCGGGATCATCATCCGCGGCGACACGGTGCGCAAGACCCGGTTGGCCGGGACGCCGGCGCATTATCACATCGTGAATTACCAGAATTTGAAGTATGTGCAGCATAACGACTATGACGGCCTGATCGTCGATGAAATCGATGCCTGCGCCAATGCGAGTATCCAGACAGGCCACGTTCGGGTACTCGCCCAGCGGGCCCGGAAGCGGCTCGGTCTCTCGGCCACCCCGATCGCCAATAAGCTCGAATCCATCTTCTACCCGATGCTGATCATCGACGGGGGTAAGAGCCTGGGCGCATCCAAGACCACGTTCCTCGAAAAATTCTTCAACGCGGAATCCGTCTTCGGATCGCCCGCACCCAAGTACGAGGCCAAGGAGGGGGCCGAGCAGCTGATCGCCGCGGCCATGGCGGAGTCGACCTACTTCGTCACCAAGAAGGAAGTGCTGCCCTACCTGCCGGAGAAGACCCACACCCCGCGCCACCTGGAGATGACCCCTGACCAGGCCCGGTATTACAAGCAGGTGAAGACCGAGGCCGAGATCTTCATCCAGGATGCCACGGTCACCATCGAACAGGCCAGTGCGCGGATGATGAAGCTCCTACAGATCTGCCAAGGTTTCGTGCTTGCCGATGGCGCGGCCGGCGGTCGGCATTTCAACGACGTGAAGACCGACGTGCTGATGCGTTTGCTGACCGGTTCCATGTCCGATCGCAAGGTGATCGTCTGGGCATACTTCACTTACGAGATCGACCGGATCGTCGCCCAGCTCCAGGCGTACGGCATTCCGCACATCCGCATGGATGGTCAGGTCTCCCAGAAGCAGCGGGACCAGGACAAGGATCGGTGGAATAAGGACAGTGACTTGCGTGTCGCGGTACGCCAGATAGGGATGAGCGCTGGGGTGACCATGCATGCGGCAGAGGCCGAGATCACCTGTTACGACATGATCTATATGGGCTTGAGTTACAAGTACCGCGACTGGGTCCAGAGCCAGGACCGCATTCACCGCATTGGCCAGACGAATCACTGCTCCTATACCTATCTCCTGACCGAGAACGGTCTTGATCGCCACGTCTACGACGTGTGCCTCGACAAGTACACCACCGTTGAACGGGTGCATAGCATGGGCAAGAACTTCTTCCTCAATCTCTTGCGTTCCGCCTGACGACTAAGGCTTGCGTTACAGCCTGTGGCCGACCCTTGCGCCCAGGGGTACGTATCCTAGGCTGACCAGCCCTAGGAGTTATCATGGACGGCCTTCCCACTCTTCCCGCACTCCCAACGGCCCAGCCACCGCCCGCAGTCCTCCCGGCAGGCTTTGGCGCCCCTGCGGCCCAGCCCCAGCGCGCCGCGAATCCGGTGGGACGCCCCTCCAATGACCCGGTGCAGCAAGAGCAGCGTGCCGCCCGATCCCAGGAGCAACAGCGGCTCCAGAGCCTGACACCCCAGCGGGCGAAGGACTCGAAGCTCTACTGCTTCAAGGTGGTCCGTGGGCGTGCTGAGCGGGCACCGGTCGCCAAGCTCCTGGCGTCCGCGATCGAGGAGCGGCGCAAGACGATGCCGGGGGAGACCGAGGACGACCAGCTCGATGCCGCGGTGATCAATCTGCTGCCCCCAGAGCTCGATCACGTCATGCTGCGGTGCCAGTGGTACGACAAGGGCGGGCGCCCTATCGCCGACACCCAGTCCTGGGACATCACCATCGGGGATCCGCCGGATGAGAACGATGCCGGGCCCGAAGAACTCGGCCCTGATAACGTCGACCCGGCCCTGTATGAGCCGGAGCCGCCGACCGCGCAGGTCTTTCCGACCCAGCAGACCATGCCCCCACCCCCGCCGGCACTCGATCTGGGCACCATCGCCCGGTCCTTCCGGGAGGAGCGCAACGACGAACGCCAGAACAGCGCGGGGCAGTTCCAGGTGATCGTCGGGATGATGCAGCAATCGAGCCAGCTGCAGATCCAGATGGCGCAACAGGCCCGGCAGGATGCCGCGGCGGCCGAGGAGCGCGCGGAGAAGCGCCGGGCCGAATTCCGCACCATGCTGCTCGGCCTGGTACCGCTGGTGCTTCCCATGGTGCAGAACATGTTCGGCCCGAAGGGGATGAGCCCCGAGACCACCGCCCTGGTCGATGTGTTGAAGAACAACGCGTCGAACAAGGGCACCGATGCGGTGATGATCGACACGATGTTCAAGCTGCAGAGCAAGATGACCGAGAACGCCATGGAGCTCCAAACGAAGGCTGCCGGCAGCGCCGCGGCCATGCAGGCCCAGGTGAGCGACCTGATGTTCAAGAACCTGCTCAGCACGTTGAAGGAGACCATGGAATTGAAGTCCAAGCCGGCCGAAGAGAAGGAGCCCGGCATGATGGAGATGATCGGTCAGCTCGCCGGGCCCGTCATCAGTGCCATCACAGGCAATCAGCAGCCGGGTCAGCAGCCGGCCCTGGAGACCCAGCAGCAGCCGCCGCCTCCGCAGCAGCAGCGGCGCCAGCAGCGCCCGCCACCCCCGCCCCCGGCTCCGCCGGCGCCCACGGGTCAGGTGGCGCCTCCGCCCCCGGCTCCACCCAAGCAGCGCCCGCCTCCTGAGAGCTACCCGGACAAGAAGCGCATCCAGATGGCTGTGCTGTGCATCCGCCGGATGGCCCTAGGGGAGTTCGCCCCCGAGAAGCACTGGGAGGCCATCGCGTTCGCCACCCGGTGGATGCCCAATGCCCTGCGCGCCGCGGTGAAGGCACAGGACGAGCAGCAGGTCATGTCCCTCAGCACCGAAGCGGCCCTGGGCGATTCGACCGTCATCCAGTGGGTCACTGACCAGGAGAACCTGGCCTTCCTGCGGCGCATGCTGGCCGACGTCCGGCTCTTCCTCCTGGCCGAGGGCAACCTGGCCAACCTCACCGATGAGCAGAAGCAGGCCGGCATCATCGAGCACCGCAAGACGGTCGAGCAGCGCCGTCGTAGCCAGCAGCTGTCGACAGCCGCTGCGAATGCGGCCCAGATGGCGCACAACAGCCCGCCGCTGCCCGGGGAGGGTGTTGCCGCCCAGTCCAAGCCGGTCGAGGCCTCGGTGGTCACGGATCCGGCCGCGATGGTCGCCAACCCGTCATCGGCCGCGATCCCGGAGGCGACTGTCGTACCGCCTGCAGGAGGCTGAGGTGCCCCGCATCATTGCCTTGCAACCGACCGAGACGACCGTGGTCGACCTGGGGTACTTCGCCTGGCGCCTGGGGATCGACGCGACCACGATCCAGACCAGGGAGGGGCCCGTCCCGTGCTTCTCCCTGGTCTACCGGTATACCCCGCAGCAGCTGGTCGCGTTTCGTCCGCAGGACGGGGTGATGCTCCCTCTATCGGATGCCGCCATGGTTCCCCTGGTGCGCCGGGAAGCGGATTTCCAGCAGCATCTGCAGACCAGCGATCTCAAGCCGGTGACCCAGGTCGCGCTCACCCGCGGCAACCAGGCTGACGACATCGTCCGGATGACGGAGGCCTATCAGCTCTTCCGCAATGGACGCCCGAATACCGATCGTCTCGAGGCCTGCATTGCCGACAGCAGCCTGATCATCGCGGCCTACTGGGATATCCGGGCATGGCTCAAGACGGGGATGAAGGCGGAAACGCGCCTCACGGTACTCCAGACCGAGCTGGTGCTCCTGCCATGAGTGACCCGGAATTCATCGCGGCGATGGCGGAGAAGAAGGAGAAGGAGAAAGAGAAGAAGGCGAAGAAAACGCGTGTCCGTCGCACTATAAACGGCGTAGGAACATTTCGCCATCGCTGCTACTGGGGGCGTCCGACCAAGGTCGGATGGCTCGTCCAGCTGACGTTCCGCTGTGATCTCTACGATATGCCCACCTCGTTCCACTGGAACGATCGCGATCTGGACGGGGTGCAGCGCTACATCGATGCTCTGGTTGCCGGGCGCACGACCGAGGCGCGTATCATCGAGGATACGGGCCTTGTGCTCGACCTGAAATACCAGATGCACGATCCGAACACCAAGCCGATCATGGTGCAGGTGAAGGACTTTGTCGATTTTCTGCTCCTGCGTGGTCATATCGAACTGCCGGCGCATCGGCGCATATTATTCGTTACGAGCGTGAAATATCACGCGTTTGTACCGGCCGAGTTCATCGCTGCGGTAAGCCAGCTGCCTGGTCTTGAATTCCTGCAGCGTCATACGGATGGATGGGAGCCGGGGCGTCCGGCGGATTTCGATAAGCTCGGGCTGAAAGCGGAAGAGGTCACCACGAATCTGGGCATCACTCATCCCCAACATACGGCCCTCGCACTCGCCAGGCCTGACGAGATCGCCGGCGCGGCCCCCACCCTTGCCCCCTCCCCTCTCCCCGCCAGCGAGGCGCCTCCCAGCAGCGCGTCGATCGCGCTGGAGGTGCCTCCCGCCGAGTCCGAGATCACCCGCAAGGCCCGGGAGAAGCACTTCGAATTGATTACCGCGGTCAAGCCACGTGACGGCCGGACCTACTTCGTCCGTCGCCTCTCCACCTATGGTGGCCAGCTGCTGTGGGCGGGAACGTCCTTCCAGTTCGAGGGGCCGTGGATCGAGTATGCGCGGGAGAATGCGCTGCTGATCGGGCTAGGTATCGAGCCGTGAAGGCGACGACCAGCGCGGAGCTGATCGCGGAGATGGCGCCGCATGTAGCTAGGCTTTATCGCCGAGTCAGCGCGAAAAACAGGCCGCCGAATGCCAAGAATACGGCCAGCTTCATCCCCGGGCTCATCCCCTGGGCCGGCGGATCCTCGCCCATCCCCACCTGGGTGAATTCCTGGTCGTCGAGCTCGTCGTCGTCTTCCATGTCGTGAGCGTCGTTGCCGGAGCGCGCCTGCACATCCATCCGGCGCCCGGTGCCAACCAGGTCATCATCGACGCGGGTCAGCTCGGCATTGTCCCAGCGCCGTGCGCGGTTCACCGAGATCACGTCCATCGGCTCGCCGACGTCCAAGCTATCATCATCGTCGCGCTGGGTGGTATTCACCCCCATGCCGGCGCGCGGGTCGATGGAGGCGACGGACTCAAGCGGGTTGTTCTGGCGGGCGAGGCGGGGCATGGCAGGTCCGATCGGAGGGGGTTAGACGAAGCTGGCCATGGGTGGCGAGGACTGGTCATCGGGCTGCCCGGTCGGGGTCACCGGGGTGAAGGAGGCGTCCTGGATGGGCCCGGACGGCAGAGTGGAGACGGGCTTCTTGGCCTGCTCGAAGCTGCCCAGCACGGCGTTGATGGTCAGGGCCGCCGCGACGATCGACACGGCCGGGGCGATGTCCTGGACGATGTTGCCGATGGTCGCCTGACCCTTCGCCTTCCGCTGGCGCCAATAGTGCCAGGTCAGCCCGGCGAGCGGGAGCGAGGCCCACCAGTACTTGATCACGCCGCGCGCGAGGGGCGTGTTGACCAGCTGGGACAGCCCGGCCAGGGCTTGTTCGCGCGTGATGGGTTCAGGCGTCGGCATGGCGGGACTTCCGCGAGCGCTTGGTGGAATAGACGTAGAGGGCGACCAGGGCGACGACCACGACCACCAGGATCAGAGTCGATTTCTTGACCACTAGCTGCCCGATCCTGACCACTTCGACGGGTGCCTGGGCCGGCGCCTCGCCCGGGGCCTCGGTGAGCGCGGTGGTGGCACCGCCGGCGTCGAGATCGGCGCCGAACTGCTCCTGGGCGTCCTCCAGGTAGCCGTTCTCCATGTAGCTGGGCATCAGAAGAGCCTGCGCGCGAGCCAGGCGGCGGCGATTGAGCCGAGCACCAGCATGCCCAGGCTCTTCATCGGCATGGCCGGGGCGACGACCATGGCGGCAGCCGGGGTGGCCGGGGCCGGGGTGCCGGAGGCGTCGTCCGCCTCGAGCCACATGCCAGGGGCGCGCTGGGACTTCCTGGCGTTCTTGCGCATGCGGGAGCGGTTGGGGGTGCTGCCGTCGTCAGCGCCGACGTCGGAGAACAGGGCTTCCTCGTCCTGGCTGGAGCCATAGGGATCGGGCATGGTGTCAGCCAGGGCGGTCCCCTGGGTGACGATGGTGGTGTCCCGGTCGGTGAGCATCAAGTCGTCATGGGGGTCGCGCATGGGAAGTCCTCGCATAGGGCAGGCTACGTAGGGGGGTTGGCGGTGCAAGCGGCGGTCAGGAGAGGCGCTTCGGGAGGGTGCGCCGGCGGGGGATGAAGGCCCGGGTGGCTTTGCAGCTCGGGCCGTGGCGTGGGGGCCAGGCGGGGCCGCGGCGGGCGGTGAAGACGGGGCGGCGGGTCATACCTCCTCCACGGTGATGCCTTTGTAGCGGTCGTCCAAGGTGATGGCGTGACCGGGGTCGGTGATGATGGGGGTGTGACCGATCTCGCCGAGCAGGGCCGGAGTGCCAGGCATACCGATGTTGCTGGTATGGACATCGGCGAGCAGCAGGCCGTGGTCGTTGAGGCAGTCGCCGAGGGCGCTGCCGATCTCGGCACCCATCGGTTCACCTTGTAAATCGTCCGCATTCTGGTTGAACCGCTGGAGCTGGAAGGCGAGTTGCAGGATCTTGTCGCGACCGTAGGCAGCACGCTCTCCCATTTCCCACGCGTCGTCGCGGCGGTTCATCGCCTTCTGGAGGATCTCGTGCGCATTGGGCTTCTTGAGAATGTACTTGCGGATTGCACGACCGGCATCGAGGCAGTTGCCGAGACCCGCAGTGAGTTTTCGCAGGGACCTCAGATAGTAATCCTTCTCGCTGCTGAGTGCACCGGTGCGGATCCAGGTACCGATGGCATCAGAACCGACGTGGTTCGCTTCATCGCGGAGAAGAACGAACACCGGGCGTTTCAGGTGCGACTCACTCTTGATCGCCAGGAGCTTGTGGTATCGGACGACGCCGTCGGGTCGCTCGTGCTTGGGCCAAGAGAGATAGGCTGCGATGAATGCGGCCTCGGTCGCATCGGTAGTGACCTTGAAGACGAGGCCAGGCGTGCCGGTCGGCATGACGCAGCCGTAGTGGCCACAGCCGAATTCTTGGTAGCCTTTGACTTTCTTCTTGGCCTGCTTCCGCAGTTTCGCGAGCACCCCTTCCGCTTCCTGTATGCTCCGCCGAAAATGGGCAGCCGCAGGAGCGTTCCCGGCAGCCTCATCTTCACGCAGGTTCTTCTTGTGACCCTCGATGATTCTTTCCAGATCCGTGATGCCCTCGGTGATATCCTTCGGATGCTCCGTTCGAGCAATCGGCATGAAGGCCGCGCCAAATCGCTTCTCGATCGCAGCCCACTGCTTCCCTAGGATCTTGTCGGCCCACGGCGGATTCGAGCGGAAGTGTTTCATACGGGTCATGCGACCCAGCCACGGCCGGTGATTACCCGACGAGGCGGGTTGCGCTTGACCGGCTTTCCTCGGGGACGCTTGGTCTGGTCGACCGCGGTGGCGTCGGGGGATGAGAGGGATTTGAGTTTCATGGCGACCTTATGAGCTTTGGTAGGCGCTTTGAGCTTTCACGTGATAGCCTATGTTGTTTTCTAGGATCATCAAAGCGAATTGTTCGAGGGTGTCGGGTCTGCTCCATCCACGGTAGTAGTCATCGAATTCTTTTGAATACGTGACGCGAACGCGACCCCACTGATCACCGAGTCTGTTGATGAAATGATTGAAACCAGGATTCGTCAAAGTCATTTTTCCATCAGTAGCATTCCAATCGCCTTTGGTCAGAGGCAACCACCAGAGCACGACACCTCTTTTCATACGGTCGACGTAGAGTCGGCCTTTGGCTACGTCCATCTGCACAGGTTTCTTCGCGGCTAGACGCGCTGCTTTTTTCGCAGCGACTTCGGCGACGAGTGATGGATCGGCATACTCGGTGAAGAGCAGACCGGAGATAGCATTATCTTTTATTTTGGAGTCGACACGCCCAAGCTCACGAACGAAGGTAGCATCATGTGTGCTGAGCACATTGTGCCACCATATACCAGAGCGACGAGATGTCGTCATATCTGCTTTGATCGCTTGAAGCAGAGCCGCTTGTTCCTGTGGCTCGACTTCGTTTCTGGCGAAGACTTCATCGCGATAGTGGTGGCATATTTCGTGCACGACGACACGCCAGATACTGTGAGCATCGTAGAGTTCAAACAGCTTTTTATTCAGTGAGATCGTGCGCTTGTTTGTGGTTTTTCCAGTACCAGGGGCATAAGCAAGGCCAAGCGCTGCTTTGCCGCTGTGCAGCATGATTTCAAGGAAAGAAGGTTTCCATACGGGGTTTCCGGCGCTTCTCCACGTCCAGACAGCAGACCCATCGGCAACACCTTTTGAGCAGATCTGATGGATCTGCTCCATGGTGTAGTGCCCGACTTTCTTGCCGTACCCTGAATAGGTGATCGGGCCGAAAGGCCCTGCAAGTTTGATGACTGCGTTTTCTGGCGCGGGGGTGTCGTACGCGACGAGTAATTGCAGGGCGTTCGGGTCGGACGCAGGGAGCTTTGCTCGCCTGGAAATATCTTTTTTCGCCCACTCAAGGGGAGCGCGATATTCTGAGGTAAGCGATGAGAGCGAGCGGATTGCAGTATACTTTGAGTCACGAGGAAGGTAATTCCCCGAGAATTTAATACCGTACGAACGCTTTCCTTCATGCACTCCTATTGATATCGTTTCTGGAGCTATCATGGATCTGACAGCGTATGACCAAACTTTTCCGTTGCTGGTCACGCTGAGGATGCATTTGCTCTTATAGGGCTGGATGTACGACACTCGCCCTTCGAACTCATCAAGACTCGCCAGCGACTGCTTGATTAGAGGAGCGTCAGGAGTGGGAATATACCCGAGGAATCCGTGGACGATGCCATCGGTCCATATATAGGTGCTGCTGCGGCGTTTCATAGGGCACTCAAGAACGCCTTGTCCGTCCACACCCCCGGCTTCAGCAGCGCCTGCAGCCCGGCGGTCTTGAGCGTGGTGTACATGAGCGGGCCATAGACCGGGTTCAGGCTGTGCACGATGAAATGGGTGCGCTGGAAATGGGCCTTGTTCGTCACGATCCAATCCACCACGTCCATCCCGTTGCCGGTGACCGCGGCGTTCAAGGACTGCTGCAGGTCCAGGTCATAGTCGAGGAACACGATCGCATACGTGTAGAGCTTGAGCATGCTGATCGCATCGGACGCGGTCGACACGAGGGTCAGGTCGTTGCCGAGGCCGTTGGTCAGGGCCCGCCGGAAGGCGACAAGGCGGTCCTGGTCATCGTCTAGCACAAGCAGATTGTACCCGCTCATCGGTAGCTCCGGTAGGCCTTGGCTAGGAGCGCCCCAGTTGCGGTGGCAGTGGCTGCGCTCGCCCTCGGGAAATACCGCTTCACATAGGCCAAGAAGATCGCATCCGGACAGCCGCTCTTACGCAGCTTCTTTTCGATCTTATTCGCCGCATTATGGGCTCGGTCATACTTCCATTTGTGGACTTTCATTAGTAGGATCTCAGTCATCTCATGGGCCAGGAGATACCGCTCCTCGATTGCACCAGCAGCCATCTTCTCTACCCATACTTCTTTACCTGGGATGAATGAGTAGACGGCCTTATGACCACCGCCAATGAAATCAGTGTGCTTCTTGCGAATCTTGTTTCCATCGACCCGATAGACGTTGCCGAGGACTGAGCGGATGCGCAGAGATTTAGAGATACCCCTCACAGCACCACCGCCTTGATCACCGGATTCGCATCCAGCTCCTGTTCGATCCCCGGCAGCTGGTAGAGCTCCTGGTAGGTCTCGTCGGCCCAGTTCGGATCGCTTGCCGTGAGCGCGGCGCGCTTCTCGTCGAGCTCAGCGACGACTCCGGTCTGTCCCGTTGCTGCGGCAGCACCAGGCTTGCTTACCCACGCCACGCCCGCGCTGACCAAGAACGACACGGTGTAGAGCACCATCGCTTCCTTGGCGCTCTTGCGGCGACGGTAGAGCGCGGCACCAGAAACGGCCATGCCGACCAGACCACCGACGAACAGTGCAGGCTTGATCGTGGTCCAGATCTCGTAGTACCCGAGGCCTTCCTTGATCAGGACGGCGGCGCGCTCTCGGTTTGACACGTATGCCGGCTGGCTGCGCAGGTAGCTTCGCAGAGCGGGAGCAGCGATCGGCGCATTCCCGACAGATCCGCTACCCGAAGGGAGGAGCGTTGACAGGCTGTTGAGCAGGCTCGGCATCGACAGGCTCCGCAACGGGCACTGTACTCGGCTGCGGCCCAAATACCAGTGGCGTCTCATCGCGCGCGAAAGTAACCAGACAGCGCATATACGTATCGCTCAGGCGCTTCGCACCGCCGGGCATGGCGCGCTGGCGCTTCGGCACCCCGCCCGGCGTGGCCAGGATGCCGTAGATCACCCCAGGAACGTGCTCGCGCCACGGCTTGATCCCGAGCGGGAAGAGGGTGCGCATATTCCGCATGAAGACCGGCACGCCCAGCTCGTCATAGGTCGAGGCGCAGAAGACCCCGTCCTTCGCGAGCGCGGCCAGGAAGGGATCACCAGGTTCGTTCGGCGAGCTCAGGACCGCAGCGCATGATCCGGACTTGGGCAACCCGACAACAACGCGTTTGTCGCGTAGGAATCGGGGCGGCAGGAGCATGTGCACGGTGCCGGTGTCGCGCCAGCGCAGGACTTCGGCCGCGAGCTTCTCGGCCTGGGAACCAAGGCAGAGGATGGTATTCTTGGTCTCGGTCTTCAGCGGCACGCACAGCATGGGCAGGAGCCCGCAGGCCTCGGCGAACCGGTAGTCGATGACCATGGGCGGTCACGCGCGAGCGCGGATGTGCCGGAACAACTTCACGCCGAGCCACCCGATGAGACCGATGCCGACTGCCGCGCCGACGTACTCGAGCACCTTGGTCGTGGTCGACCCACCCGACGCCTTCTCGATGGTGTTGAGCATGGTGTTGCTCTGGGCCTGGCGCTGTTCGAACTGGGTCTCGGTGATCTTGCCAGAGCGCAGATCCTGCTCGCTCTGCTGGTCGCGCCAGGCTACCAGGTTGGTCGCGAGGGTGGCAGCCTGGACCTGGGCAGCGGCCATCTGCCTGGCGTAGATCCAGACCGCCGCCGAGACGCTGGCGACGACTGTCAGGGCCACGGTGATCACGATCGGGAAGACACCCAGGCCAACATACTGCAGGGCCCCAGGGATGGCTCCCAGGGCGCTCTGGACCTGCCCCTTGAGGCCTTGGTAGGTCGCAGTCAGGGCGGTGATCTGCTGCTGCAGCGCGGCCGGGATCTGGGCCCCGTACTGGTTCTGGATGGCGGTGATCACCCCCATCGAGAGCTGGGTGTTGGCCGCCGCCATCTTCAGGGTATCGAGAGCGTTCTGCAGGTCGCCCCAGATGTTCTGGACCGCGTCCTCGCCGGAGTAGTAGGCAACCGAGTTCCAGAAATCCACATTGCTCTGCAGCACTGCCGCCTGCTGGGCCAGCAGGGAGTTGTTCTGGGCAATGAAGGCGTTCTCGATTGGCTGGTATTGGGTGATGACCTGCTGCCAGGCTTGCAGGTTCGCCGGCAGCTGGAGCCAGCTCGGGAGCTGGGCCGCCGAGTACCCGTTGAAGTTGCGCAGGCGGGGGAAGGCGCCCGCGGCGAAGACCTGGGCGGCGATCGAGGCCAGGTTCTGGGGCACCCAGGAGAGCTGATTCTGGATGGTCTCGAACAGGGACGTCGTCGGAGTCATGTACGGGTTGAGATCCAACCCATCCGGCGGCGTATAGGGCGCAATGGCACTCTGGGACGCGGTGTCCAAGGCCATCAACGCGACGGGATCAGTCGCCATGGCTCAGCCCTTTACTGCGGAATCCAGTTGGCCGTGGCGCCCGCGGTGGTGTTGTAGATCGTGAGGCCGACGAAGATGGGGTTGCGCGCTGCCAGGGAGACGTTCTGCAGCCGGCGGTACTGGGTGCCGGCGACGAAGGGCGTGCCTCCGAGGGCAGTGATCGCTGCCGCAACCGCGGTGGCAAGCCCGGACAGGCTGGTGGACTCGGTCACCAGCAGCTGGAACGGGGTGGCCAGGCTCGCCCCGCCGCTCAGGTAGCTGATCAGGGCACTGTACTCCCGCCCGTTGAGCCGTGCGAGCGATAGGACGTCGAAGTCGACGCGCTGGACGGTCGGGTTGGTGAGCGCCGCCATGGCCGCATTGAACGCGGTGACGAATGCGGTGAGACCGCTCGCCTGGGCCGTGGTGAAGGAGGGAGTAGCCATGGAATCTCCAGGTACGGGACCGGATCAGCATGCCGCTGGCGCGTCAGAACGCCAGCGGCAAGTGGACGCTCACTTGGCGGTGACAGCGGTCGGTGCGGCGGGTGCCGTGGCGATCGTGGTCGTGGCCACCGCGGTCTGGTTGGTGTGGAGGGTAGCAGCCTGTGCAGCCTGCGCCTTGGTGGCGACGCCCCACTTGTAGGTGTGGCAGACCATCCAGACCGAGAAGACGAACGCGAAGGTGCGCAGGTCGGTCGGCTGGAGGAACTGCTTCACCGGGTTCCAGACCAGGAGGGCGAGGAACGCGATCAGGGCGAGGAACGCCAGATCCGTCCAGTTGGGGGTCTTGATGACGGTCGTGATGTCGGTCTCGACCTTGGTGAACAGGGCCTTGGCCCCGGCTTCGACGGCAGTGATAAAGCTCATGGAGCCTCCGTGGTTATTCATGCGTTGAGAAAGATAGGCCAAACAGAGCACCAGGATGGCCGCCCCGATAAGGGGCAACGTACCAACACCCGAGTCCGATGTGGGCCCAGGCATTTCCGGCGTATTCGGCAGGTGGGTAGCAGGAGATGCCGGCGCCAGCGGCTTGGGTGCCGGCGACGGCGTCGAGGGCGACGGCACCGTAAAGAAGTCGGCAAAACCCGTATCGAACACCGGACTCGAACCGACGGGTGTCGGCAGTGGAGTAGCCAGCGAAGGTTCCGATATCGAGGCTGGAATCCCAGAGGTAGACGTCGCGTTCGTAGCTGGTGTGGTAGCTGCGCTTGGGGTCTGGTCCGTCGGCTCCGTCCGCTCCGGCTGGCTCGACGGACACCCGGTCATGACGAACATGGAACACAGCAACATCACGGTCAGCATCATCGAGCACACGAAACGTTCCGTCCGCGGCATCCGGTGGCCGGATCCCGTGGTAGACGGTGGAGGTGTGATCGGGTTTGACGTCGCCGTGGACAGTGGGGGTGGGAGCATGTGCGTACCAGAGTGTGACGAGAATCGCGCCAATCGCAAGCGTTGCGCAGGCGGGTTCGGCGATGCTCATGGGGTATGGATGGGAGGAGCTGCGGCAGGGGGTGCGGCAACAGGGACGGCGATCTGCTGGGCGGCGATCTTGGCTTCAGCCTGGAAGAAGGCATTGATGGCCATGCCCCCCGCAGTGCCGAGGGCAGCCAGGATACCGCCGACGAGGATGGAGACGACGCGCTTCTGGATGAGTTGCCAGAGCCAGGACGAGCCGTCGCCACCCTTGGCATCTGCCTTGGCAGAGCCTTTGGCATCCTTGCGCAGGGCAGTCAATCGCTCTTCGTATTCAGCTTCCAGCTGCCGCCGCAGGGTCTCGCTGGTCCGCTCGACCAAGGCATCCCGTTCCTGCTCATTCAAGGCCCGGTGGAGGCCACTGATGCGGTCGCTGTGCTCATCGGTGCGCTTCTCGACCCGGGTGAGGGTTGAGGTGATGACCGCCATGTCCCGCCCCCCTTCGTCGAGGCGCTGGGCGATGCTTTGGAGCGAGGCGTTGATATCGCCGAAGGACTTCTGCGCCGTTTCCATGAAGGCGTCGAGTTTGCCGGAGACGGCACCACTGAGCCATTCACCTGAGCGCTGCACATCACTGCGTTCCGGAATACCGGGCATGACACGAGATCCTTCAGGAGTTGACGGGAGTTTCGGCGGGGGGTGGGGCGGCCTGCCCAACAGGCAGCTCGATCGTGATTGATTTCGGTTCGACCTTGACCTGCTGCGTGGCCGTCACGAGGCGGCGTGCACGCTCTTCGGCAGCGAGCCGATCGAACTCATTCGCCGCGTCGCGCAGCTGCCCTGCGATCATGGCGAGGGGCACACCACGATAAGTGTACCAGAAGCCCGCATCGATCCCAAAGCCCCCTGCGCGGTCAACGCCTATGGACGAGGATACGATCACCGCCGAATGGTACCGGCGGGTGAGCTCCTTGTGGATGTCTTGGATCGGGACCTGCGTCAGGTCGGCAGGGACGAGCTGGGCGAGTGTCGGGCTGAGTGGGATGGCAGGGGCTTCGGCGGTGTCGGGCATGTTAGGGTACCTGCAGGGCGGCTTGGATGGTCAGGGCCGCGTTGGTGTTGTTGAAGATGGCTGTAGTGGTCGACGACAGGTGGAGTAGCCCCACGTCCTGATTTGCCGAACCTACGCCGCCGATGGAAGCGGCTTGATATTGCGACGGGAAGTTCATGACGATGGTCACCAACGACACCGTGGGCGTATTTGCGGCGGTGCTTGTCTCCAGGCCCCACGCAAAGTCGAGAGCGGTCTGAGCGGGGAGTGAAGCGACGGTGACACCGGCCAGGGCAGTCGTGATGGTCGACAGGCTGGTGCCGTTGGTCGCTATAGCGGAGAGCGTCGTAGTGGTCCATGCCGAGCCGTTCCGGTACTTCCACGTCGTACGCCCATCGAATGAGACCAGGCCGACCAGGGTCGTGCCAGATGGTGTGGTACTTGTAAAGGTGACCGAGGTAATGCTGGCCGGGCTGAAAGCCGCCAAGGAGAAGCTCGACCCAGTGGAGGTCGTGGCGTAGTACATTGTCCCGGTCGGGTAGGTATAGGTACCAGGCCCCAGGATCTGCACTTGATTCAGCTCTACGTGATACGCACTCCCTCCTACCGAATTGGTGAAGGCTATCTGGTAGTATCGATAGGGGGTCGAGTTAGAAAACGTGTAGCCGGATGCTGAGACATTTGTTGGGTTCTGTCCAGTGCGAGAGTCGAGCGTCGTCCACGGCCCAGTCAGGCCGATGTTCGAGCCGCTCACCGTCCAGGCTGATGGAGCGTTATTAGCTTGCTGGTAAGCGCCCACGAGGTAACCCGTGGCCACTATTGCTGAGCCAATATCTATGGCCGCAGTACCGGTGTTATATGTCGCAAATTCCATTTGTGAGGTGGTATAGAGGTTGGTCGTGCACCAGGTCTGGTATGCATTGAATCCCGACTGGATGAATGTTCCAGCCGCCGCGTAGGGGCTCGGTGCGGAGTTGGACGTCATGGACACTGTGGGGTAATAAGTGCCGGCGCTGAGCGTAGCGAATAGGCTGAGCGCATTCAGATTCGGGGTGACGTTGATCTGCGTCCCCGAAGCAGAATTCTGCTGCACATAATTGCT